>Ga0114930_10001436_pt1 | contig 22772 bp, 15 predicted proteins | sample AnhtaG_FD_87300 | JGI IMG/M metagenome (GOLD analysis project Ga0114930, IMG submission 87300) | Deep subsurface microbial communities from Anholt, Denmark to uncover new lineages of life (NeLLi) - Anholt_01485 metaG | ecosystem: Environmental > Aquatic > Marine > Oceanic > Sediment | place... | reverse complement strand
CGGAAGATCATCGTCATCTCGTCCGGTGGGATTCCTAGGCCTGTGTCCTTCACTTCTGTCACCACCCAGCTACCCCTGGCCCATAAACGTTGGTAGGTACGCAGAGTGATCCGCCCTTCATCTGGTGTGTAGTTCATGGCATTGGTGAGCAAGTTGGTGAAAACCTGGGTAAGAAGGCGTTCGTCCCCAATAATCGGTGGAAGTGAGGTATCAACCTCAAGTTTCAACTCGAGCCCTCGCTTGGAGGCGAGTGTACTTCGATCCTCAACCAAACTTGTCAGCAAATGATTAATATTAACAGGGGTGGGGGTGAAAGGTACGGCGTCTGCATCCAGCCGTGATAATGAGAGAAGGTCGTCGATCAGATTGGCCAAACGTTCGCTTTCACGCGATAGCGTCTCCAGGTATCGAGAAGCTCTTGTAGGATCTTCCGAGGTTTTGTTTAAAAGATCAAGGTAGAGACGGATGTTGGTGAGAGGGGTGCGCAACTCATGTGAAACATCGGAGACGAACTGCGACTTGATCCGATCGAGTTCTTTAAGGGCGCTGATATCGTGCTGCACACCAACGAAGTTGATCGCTTCACCGGCGTCGTTCAGCACGGGGGTGATGGTGAGCGCAGCGTCGTAAATCGTGCCGTCCTTGCGGGAGTTGACAACCTCGCCCCGCCAGGTCTCTCCGTTGAGGATGGTCTCCCACATATCAGCGTAAAAATCAGATGAGTGTTGGCCACTTTGGATGAAACGTGGCGTTTTACCCAGTGCTTCCTCAGCAGAGTAACCGTTCAGGCGCTCCCAACCTGGGTTGACGTACTCAATTACCCCATTGGGATCGGTCACCATCACCGCGTCTCCGACATTGGTCAGGAGGGCATCGAAGCGATCTCGTTCGGCCTGCAGCGCGGCCTCAAGCGCTTTTAGTTCGGAGATGTCGAAAATTAGGCCAGTAGCTCCTTGGGGTATGCCCTCATCGTCGGTGATCATGCTGGCGGCGAGCAAGGCGGGGATGTGCTGGCCACTTTTTGTGATGAGTTCCAGGTCTTGAACTTCGTGGGATGGTCGCTCACCGCGCATGCGCGCATGAAACCGATCTAACACCAGATTATGGATTTCAGGGATAAAACCTTTGTAGCTTGATACTGGTTTCCCAATGATCTCCTCCGGTGTAATTTCAAGCAAATCAGCGAAGGCTTGGTTGACATACGTGAATCGACCTTCGGTGTCGATTTGTACGATGCCTGCCAGTGAGGTCTCAACCAAAGCCCGATAATGGGCTTCAGAAAGAGCTAGCTCGCGGGTGCGCTCAGCCACTTCTGTCTCCAAGCGCTGGGCTTGGGCTGCGATCTGACCGTAAAGGTCGGCGTTTTCGAGTGCCACCGCAGCCTGGGCGGCGAAAGCGGTCAGCAGTTCAAGGTCAGAGGTGGAGAACGGTCGGTTGAGGCCGATGCGGCGCACGGTCATAACCCCCATCGTTCGTTGGCGAACTTTAAGTGGTGCCATAACCAAGCATTCGGGTTCGTCCCCCAACGGACCTGATATTTGTATACCCTTTGGGTCCAAGGAGGGATCATTTACCAGGACCGGTACGCCCTGCTCGGCGACATAACCGGTGATTCCTTGGCCAATCTCGAGTTCAATCGCCATAATGGCCTCAGCCTCTGGATCTAGCGCGATCAGACAACGTAGGATCCCCTTCTCGGGGTCGACCAGATGTATGCGGCTTCCATCTGCCTGCAATAGAGCTTTGGCCTGTTCAGCGATGGACTGGAGTACGATCTCATGGTCGAGCGAAGAGCAGATGTAACTGGCAGTACTGATCAGCGCTTGAGACTCCTCGGCACGCTGTGTGGCTTCGGCGTAAGACCTGGCGTTCTTGATGGTAATCGCGGCCATGCTAGCGATAGCCTGAGCTATCTCAAGCTGTTCGTCCCCAAATGGTCGATCTTTGGTAAGGGAGAATAACCCCAGGCCTCCGATGATCTCGTCTCCGGTGATCAGTGGTACGCCGAGGAAACTACGTACTCCGGCATCGACCCATTGGGGTAGAGCGTTGGGATGTTCTCTGTAGTCAGGGAGGAGGATCGGCGTGCGGCTTTCGATCAAGAGCCAAGCCAAGCCCTGGCCGCGCGGGGTGGGTTGGAAGCGTAGACTGTCTGGTAATCCAAATAAATAGGGGTAGGTAATGGTTTCGCCATCTGGTTCGATGAGAGTAATCACCCCAGCCTCGGCGTTAGTCATCTCGGCTGCTAGGTGAATAACGCGTTCGAACACCACCGATGGTTCAAGCGCACTGGACAGGGCTTCGGCCACCTGGTTTCGTAGGCGCTCGCGCTCCAAGGAGGCTTCCATCTTCTTTTGAGATCGGACGTGTCCCAGAGTAATAGATATGTGATCGGCTAGAGCCGCCACCATGGGGCTATCGTCTGCGGTCAGCCAATGTGCAGTGACGCTAATGGTCCCCAGTGGACGATCACCCAGGATTAAAGGAGCGACGATCGCAGGTTGTTCGCGACCAAGCAGGTGCATAACCCGTGACAGCAGCGGTCGCAGCTTTTGAGGCATTATTTGGCGAACCGAATGTGCCTGTTTGGTAGTAAAAACGGCCTCACCAGAGGACAGAGCTTCTCGGTAGATGTCGACCTGTTGGGGATCGAAACAATAGCCTGCAATCTGCAGACCGGTCAGTCGTCGAAGAGTGTTCTCTATGGATTGGCTAACTGGACGCGTTTGCACTTCTAGTTGGCCATCTGAGGTCAGAAGTGCAACTGTGCTCCTCAATTTGAGGTGTTGCAATTCTTCGGTCACCGCCCGCAGTACATCGCTCTCGCTCGAGGCAGCTTTGCGCGCCACGCCAGCTGCCGCGCGCAACGCCGAAGCCCAAATCGCATCATTCTTAGGATCTTGCTGAGGCTTTTTAGGAGTGCCCACGAGTGCCATCTCGATCGAACTTGAGGTAGTTTATCATGGAACGATTTTTAGCACTGGCATAGGACCATAGGAAAAGAGGAGTGGAACAAAAAGTTAGAGTAGTCCTATTGGTACAAGAAAATTAACGAGCACCGGTTCCATCTTTAGTATTACAGTGATTAATTTATACCAAGTTTGATTTGGCATTCAATCATTATTGTGATAGAGAACTCTATATAACAAGGTACTCTATGGTTGTATAGATGAAAATCTCTTCAGCACCTGGAACGATGGAGGGCAGTTATATGAAGGTCTCCCAGCATGAAGCGCAGGAATCGCTTGAGGCCATCCAGCGTATGTGGAAATGAGTGGGTTATAATGTGAGACTAGTTTAATGGCGTCTTTGAATGATCTCATTCACCAACCTGTTCGATTGAGGATTATGGCCGCCCTCGTAGCCATGGGCCAAGGCGATCAAGTGGAATTTCCCCACATTCGCGACCTCTTTAACCTAACAGACGGTAATTTAGGAGCCCACTTGCGGAAATTAGAAGACGCAGGCTACGTTGAGCTGAATAAGACCTTTGTTGCTCGTAAGCCTTGCACCTACATAGGCGCCACATCCCAGGGGCGGCAGGACTTCGTCGATCATGTTGCCGCGTTGGAGGCGATTGTGTATGCAGGTGAGGATGATAAGGAACGTGGTGGTTAAGCTCCCCGCGAGCTTATAGCTCGCGGGGAGCTTAAAGGGATATTGCCGCTGACCAGAACAAGGAGGTGAATGTGTCTTCAGTCATTGAGGTGTATGGGTTACGAAAAACCTATGATGAGGTTGTGGCTGTCGACGATGTGTCCTTTGAGGTTCTTCAGGGCGAGATCTTCGGCATGGTCGGTCCCAACGGTGCCGGGAAGACGACTACCATCGAATGTGTTGAGGGACTTCGCCAGCCTGACGGCGGTCACATACGGTTGCTTGGAGAAGATCCGTCTACAGCGCACACAGCAATATCCGAGTGTATCGGCATTCAATTGCAGGAATCAGCCATTCCAGCACGACTCCGGGTGGGTGAGGCCATGTCTCTTTTTGGCTCTTTCTACACTCGTCAAGCCGACGCAAGAGATTTACTTGATCACCTGGGTTTGACTGAAAAGTGGTCGACATCGTTCTCCAAGCTCTCCGGAGGTCAGAAACAACGCCTCTTCATTGCTTTAGCCTTGATAAACCAACCAGAGGTGATTTTCTTTGACGAGCTCACCACTGGGCTTGATCCCCAAGCTCGACGGGCGATGTGGGATCTGGTACGTCAGATCCAGGATCAAGGTCGTACAGTGTTTCTTACCACGCATTTTATGGAGGAGGCGGAACGGCTTTGCGATCGGGTAGCGATCATTGATCATGGTAAGATCGTCGCCCTCGACACGCCAGAGGAATTGATCCGATCCCTAGGGGTGGAGAAGCAAATAGTTTTTATCCTTCCTGACGGGCCTAGCGAACTTCCATTGACTGACTTACCTCAGGTCGACCGCATTGAGCGTAGTGGAGAACGCGTGGTGGTTTATGGTCATGGAGAGCGTTTTGCGGGCACGGTGGTAACTGCACTAGAGCACGCTGGGATAGGTTTCCAAGATTTACGGACAGAACAACCAACCCTGGAAGATGTCTTCCTGGCCCTTACCGGTCGGGAAATGCGGGAGTAGTATCATGCGAGGGCTTAAACAACTAATTTTCATCAATATCAAACTTTATCTGCGGGAGCCGATTGCCACCTTCTTTACTTTAGCCTTTCCTCCCCTGCTGATCTTGCTCTTTGGCACTATGTATGGCAACGACCCCTTACCACTTTACGGTGGATATGGCGCGATGGATATAACAATGCCGGCTTATTCTGCCTTGGTATTGGGTACAGTGGGGTTGCTGAGTGTGCCAATCACTACTGGTGGATATCGAGAACAGGGCATATTACGTCGCTATCGCGCGACACCCTTGCGTCCACTGACGTATATCATAGCCGATGTTCTAACTAACTTAGTGATTACCCTGATCGGCATGGTTGTCCTGGTGGCTTTTGGATGGTTGATATACCAGGTACAGTTTGAAGGACATGTACTGAGTGTTCTTATGGCTGTTATTTTGGGTGGACTGTCGATGTTTGCTGTTGGATATTTAATCGCCAGTATTGTGCCTGGTGCTCGCACGGCACAAGTAGTTGGTATGGTTATTTTTTACCCGATGATGTTCCTCTCCGGGGCATCGGTGCCGCTTGAGGTGATGCCCGAGACGGTCCGCCGAATCTCCAATTTCATACCTCTGACCTATGTTGTATCCTTGTTACGCGGTTTATGGTTTGGAAATGGATGGGGAGAACATCTCACCGAGGTTATCGTACTAGGAGGGGTATTGGTTGTTTGTGCCGGCTTGGCGGCGCGGTTTTTTAGATGGGAGTAATTCATACCATCTGTCTTTGGTGGAGACGACCGGTATGATCTAATCAGCAAGCCAAAAGTTGTCGCAATCGCGGTTTAATGGCACCCCCTTTATCCATTAGGAGTAAATGATGTCTCCCTCGGCACAGCAGGCTTCCCAGGATGAGCGCCTCCTGGCAGCTATTGCCCACAGTGGGGCGATGCTCCCTTTTCTGGGTTTTATCATCCCTTTGCACATCTGGATCACACAGCGTGACTGGTCAAAGTTTGTCCAATTTCACGCGCTCCAGGCATTGATCTACCAGCTAGCCATGCCCTCTGCCTTCTCGGTGGTGTATCTCTTTGGTATCTGGGGCTTGTATGGTTCGATGTTGGGTGGCCTCCCCGATAGTTTGGGTGGTGCCATTCCCTCTGGTCTCTTGACCCTGCGATGTGTATTAGTGGGAATGGTCCTTATTGGGTGGGGCCTCACCCTTTTACTTGGATTGCTGGGTGCTTCTCGCATTCTGGCCGGGCGCGACTTCCTATACCCTCTTTTGGGACGATGGTTGGTTCACTACATGGAAGGTAATAAAAACATGTAACCCATCTTGTCTTTGTATGATAGATTGCGGCTTCCCATAATCTACTATCATCATGAGCTCAACTAACATCGTGTCTTGATCTTAATCCCCAATCCCCAATTCCCAATCCCTGATCTCTAATTCAAATCTCTGCTTTAAAAAGAGGTAATAATTTTTGCGATTTAAACCCTAGTTTCCTGGAATGTGATAGCCATGGAAGCTGCAAATAATCTATAATGGCTTCTTCGGGATTGATAAGTGGCGATTGGTTGAAAATTTTAAAGTGCAGAACGGGAATAGTGATAGGTGTACCCTGGTGCACACTGCCCTTCTACACTGTTGCAGTGGGGCAAAGGGTTCTAGACTTAATAGTTGATTCGCTTATGTTAATTTACGCGCCTAGCCGCGCAGAATGAATGCTTGTATTGGCGAGGTGAAAGGAGCACTCCATGGCAAAGAACAAAACCAAGCGGAAATTAGTGCCGTATGACGGCAACGCGGCCGCAGCCCACGTGGGCTATGCCACAAACGAGGTGATCGCCATCTATCCCATTACCCCCTCATCGCCGATGGGTGAAATCGCCGACGAGAAGGCTGCGCGCGGCGAGCCGAACATCTGGGGGACTGTTCCCGATGTCACCGAGATGCAGTCCGAAGGCGGCGCAGCGGGGGCAGTCCATGGTGCCCTGACGACAGGCGCCCTGACGACTACCTTCACTGCCTCCCAGGGTTTGCTGCTGATGCTTCCCAACATGTTCAAAATCGCCGGGGAGTTGACGCCTGCAGTGTTCCACATCGCTGCCCGCTCAGTGGCGGCTCAAGCCCTGTCGATCTTTGGTGACCATAGCGATGTGATGACTGCTCGCTCCACTGGCTGGGGGATGATGGCCTCCAATAACATCCAGGAGGTCATGGACTTCGCCTTGATTGCCCAGGCTTCTACGTTGGAAGCGCGCGTCCCCTTTCTTCATTTCTTCGATGGTTTCCGCACTTCCAACGAGATCCAGAAAATCGAGGAGTTGACCTATGATGACATGCGGGCAATGATCGATGAGGAATGGGTAATTGCTCACCGCATGCGGGGTCTCTCTCCTGACCGGCCCGTCATCCGGGGCACAGCCCAGAATCCAGATGTATTCTTTGCCGCCCGCGAGACGGTCAACCCATACTATTTAAAGACCCCTGGCATCATACAGGGGGCGATGGATCGCTTCGCCAAGGTCGTCGGACGTGAGTATCACCTCTTCGACTATGTCGGTGCGCCCGACGCCGAGAGGGTGGTGGTGATGATGGGCTCGGGTGCCGACACGATGCATGAGGTAGTCGAACACCTGATCGGCCAGGGGGAGAGGGTAGGACTGGTCAAGGTTCGCCTCTACCGTCCCTTTGACAGTGCCGCTTTTGTGGCTGCTTTGCCGGAGACCGTACGAGCGATAGCCGTGCTTGATCGCACCAAGGAACCGGGAGCTCCGGGTGAGCCGCTGTATCTCGATATACAAAACGCCATCGCTGAAGCGATGGTTGAAGGTCGCATCGAGCGAAACGCCATGCCGCTGGTGGTTGGCGGGCGATACGGGCTTGGATCTAGGGAGTTCAACCCCGGCATGGCCAAATCAGTGCTCGACAACTTGGCTTCCCAGCAGCCGAAGAACCACTTCACCGTCGGAATCATCGATGATCTTACCCAGTCAAACCTGCCATGGGACGATGCTTTCTCCTCAGCGCCCGAGGGGGAGCACCGTGCGCTGTTCTTCGGTCTTGGTGGAGATGGGACTGTCGGGGCAAACAAGAACTCGATCAAAATCATTGGCAAAGCCACCGATTACTATGCTCAAGGTTACTTTGTGTACGAAGCAAAGAAGTCGGGTTCGCTTACCATCTCTCACCTGCGATTCAGCCCCCACCCAATCCGCAGCACCTACCTGATCGATCAATCCGAATTTCTGGCTGTCCATGCGTTCGCTTTCTTGGAGCGCTTCGACATCCTCAGCCATCTCAAGGCAGGTGGCACCTTCCTGCTCAACAGTTCCTACTCGACGGATGAGGTCTGGGATCACTTGCCCTACGCAGTGCAGAAGGCACTGATTGAGAAGCAGGCGAAGTTCTACGTCATCGATGCATACTCATTGGCGAGATCACTGGGTCTTGGTGGGCATATCAACGTAATCATGCAGACGGCTTTCTTCGCCATCTCGGGTGTGCTGGCGGAGGAGCAGGCTCTGAAGATGATGGAGTTGGCGGTAGAGGACACCTATGAAAGCAAGGGTAAAGCCGTGGTAGATAAGAACATCGAAGCCGCCCATCTTGCCGGCGAGCGGATACATCAGGTGCAACTGCCCGAGAAAGCCACCAGCACAATCGACATCCGCCCCCCAGTGCCGGAACACGCCCCAGAGTTTGTGAAAGAGGTCACGGCGGAGATGATCGCATTACGGGGAGAACGCTTACCTGTCTCTGCCTTACCCAACGACGGCACCTACCCGGTCGGCACAACCCGCTTCGAGAAGCGCAATGTTGCTTTGGAAATACCTGTGTGGGAGCCGGAGGTTTGCATCCAGTGCAACCAATGCGCTTTCGTCTGCCCTCATGCCGCAATCCGACCTAAGATTTACGACACCACATATGCCAATGGGGATGCGCCTGAAGGCTGGAAAGTCATCCCGGCCAAAGGCCGCGGTTTAGAGGGTATGATGTACACCCTCCAGGTAGCACCCGAGGACTGCACCGGCTGTGGAGCCTGCGTGCATATCTGCCCGGCTTATGCCAAGGACGAGCAGGGAGAGAAGACCGACCGCAAGGCGATCAACATGGCGCCACAGCCACCGATTCGGGAGCAAGAGGTAGTAAATTGGGATTACTTCCTGTCGATCCCTGATCCCGACCCGGCCCTGTTCAACCGCTTCACCATCAAAGGGTCGCAGTTTCTGCCGACGATGTTCGAATTTTCAGGCGCTTGCGCCGGCTGTGGTGAGACCCCATATGTCAAGCTGCTTACTCAGCTCTTTGGCGATCGCATGATTATCGCCAACGCCACCGGCTGCTCCTCGATCTTCGGTGGAAACCTGCCCACTACACCCTACGTCCCCCGCTTTGATGGTCGTGGCCCGGCCTGGTCGAACTCGCTCTTCGAGGATAATGCCGAATTCGGTATGGGTATGCGGTTAACGGCGGATAAACTAACCGCCTTCGCGAAAGAGTTGCTCAGCCAAGTCCCATTGAATGGTAATAACGAGTTGGCCGAGGCGATCATGACCGCCGATCTGAGCACACAGGAGGCGATCGAGATCCAACGAACGCGAGTGGAAGAACTGAAGTCAATCCTGGAGAAGCGCGACGATGCTATGACACGCCGTCTGCTTAGCGTGATTGAATTCCTGGTACCCAGGTCTGTATGGGTCATCGGAGGCGATGGCTGGGGCTACGACATCGGCTATGGCGGATTGGATCACGTGTTGGCCTCCGGACGTGACGTCAACGTGCTGCTGCTAGACACCGGCGTCTACTCAAATACCGGGGGGCAGGCTTCAAAAGCCACACCGCGAGCGGCGGTCGCCAAATTCGCCGCCGCGGGCAAGGACATGCCTAAGAAGGATCTGGGCGCCATCGCCATGACATACGGCAATATCTACGTAGCCCAGGTGGCCTACGGCGCTAATATGACTCATTTGGTGAAAGCTTTCAGAGAAGCAGAGGCATATAAAGGTCCTTCGCTGATCATTGCCTACAGCCACTGTATCGCTCACGGCATCGATATGACCACCGCTACAGACCTGCACCAGAATGCCGTCGCCAGCGGTTTTTGGCCACTTTATCGCTATAACCCGATGCTGATAGATCAGGGAAAAAATCCGCTGCAACTGGACTCGAAGGCTCCGACGGAGGGGATCGAGGAGTTCATGTACAAGCAGAATCGCTTCCGATCCCTGCGTCAGACGAATCCAGAGCGAGCGAAAAAGCTATTGGAGGCCATCCGGCAGGATGTGATCACCCGCTGGAAGTTCTACGAGCAGATGGCGAACCTAGACATTTGAGGAATGAAACTTCCCGCGAGCTGAAAGCTCGGGGGAAGTTTTGCGCGCGGGGAGCTGGATGCAACTTAGGCTTGACTTCACCGGCTCAGCCTCTATAATCAAAGCCATAATTTAAGGGCGCTGGGTAAGTGCCAATGAAAGACGTGCGCGGAGCATAGTACCCCAAACTCCTTCTTACAGAGAGCCATCGGCTGGTGAGAGACGGTGAGGGAGAGGGTGTAATCCTCTCCGCTGGCCCCGATATGGGGCCCGTCGCCCTCGAAGAGGCGGGAAACCGTCGTAAGGGAGGCCGGGTTCGCCCGTTATAGCGCTAAGAGGCCGCCCCATTAGTGAGCGGTGAAAGCAGGTGGCACCACGATCGCCTCCTCGTCCTGCAGATGAGGGGGCGGTTTTAATAGCTGGAGGCCAACCATGATCGACTTAAGGTACATTCGTCAACACCCCGATGAGGTGAAGCAGGCCCTACGGAAGTTACATACCGAGGCGCCTATTGATGAGATTCTTGAATTGGACGCCGCTCGGCGGGACATCCTACAAGAATTAGAGGCGCTTCGCCATAAGCGCAAAGTCGCTTCGAAGCGAATTGGTCAAATGCAGGATCAGGATCAACGCCAGCCGATGATCGACGAGATGCGTGCCGTTGGTGTGCGGGTTACCGACCTGGAGGACCAGCTGCGTGACGTCGATGCTCGGCTAAAGCAAGCCCTGTACCTTGTGCCCAATCTCCCTCACGAGAGCGTGCCGACGGGCGTTGATGAAAGCGAAAACGTGGTCATTCGCCAGGAAGGTGAGCCCAAGAGAGAAGGGGATTTTGGCTTTAAACCATTGCCTCACTGGGAGCTAGGTCCCCGGTTGGGGATTCTGGACTTTGAGCGGGGGGTTAAGTTATCGGGGAGCCGTTTCTATGTGATGCTGGGATTGGGATCGCGGCTGCAACGGGCGTTGATCCAATGGATGCTAAATTTCCATGTCGATAAGCATGGATATACTGAGGTGTACCCACCCTTTATCGTCAAGGAGGAGTGCATGTGGGGGGCAGGCCAGTTGCCCAAGTTCATTGACAATATCTATCACGATGTCGAGGACGACCTCTGGCTTGTCGGTACGGCGGAGATTCCACTGACCAACCTGCACCGAGATGAGATCCTGGAAGCGAGTGAGTTGCCGGTGAACTACGTGGCCTACACGCCGTGTTTCCGGCGCGAGAAATTTTCAGCTGGTCGAGATGTGAGAGGGATCAAGCGCGGGCACCAGTTCGATAAGGTGGAGATGTATAAAATCACCAAACCGGATGAGTCCTATGAAGAATTTGAGCAACTGGTGGACGACGCCGAGGACATCTGTCGAGAGTTGGGCATCCCACATCGGGTGGCTCAAATGGTGACTGGGGATTTAGGTTTCATAGCCGCTAAGAAGTATGATGTAGAAATGTGGGCGCCTGGCTGTGGGGAGTGGTTGGAAGTCAGTTCATGCTCCAATTGTGAGACTTTCCAGTCTCGGCGGACCGAGATTCGCTATCGTCCTGAGCCGGGCGCCAAAGCGGAATACGTCCACACCTTGAATGGGTCTGGGTTAGCCCTGCCAAGAACGGTAATCGCCATTCTCGAAAATTACCAACAAGCTGATGGCAGCGTGGTGGTGCCTGAGGCTTTGCGCCCATGGATGGGCGGCGTGGAATTGATCAAAGTGGGAGTGGACGATGTATGATATCGCGGTAACGATTATTGTTGGCTTGGTGATGTTCATTGGTTTACTGGGGGCCATCGTGCCTGGATTCCCGGACATCGTGCTGATTTGGGGGGCGGCGTTAGGTTACGGATTGTACATGGGTTGGGGTGAGAGAGGAATTTGGCTGTTCGGATTGATCTCTCTTCTTGGTTTGGCGGGACTGTTTACTGAGTTATGGGTCAGTGGGACCGGGGCAAGGATGGGGGGAGCGTCGATTCGAGCAATATTCGCTGGCATTGCCCTGGGCTTCGTGGCGTTGCTCCTTTCCGGCCCAGTTGGGGGCGTTATTGGTTTACTTTTAGGCACTTACCTGGCTGAATTTGTCCGTCTTCAGGACGCGAACAAAGCGGCTCAAGCGATGCTCGGTATGGGGCTTGGGTGTGGAGCATCCTTTGGTATCAAGCTGATCTTAGGGTTGGGGATGGCCGTGGTGTGGGTAGTATGGGTGGTCATGGGTTAAGCCGGCTAGGGTTTGAAGTAGACCATCCCGACACCTAACCGGTTCAAGCCTTGTTCTGCCCAATAACTGACAATGTGTGAGGGATCATCCAGGGCGGTATATAGTGCATGAATAGCCTGGTGATCATTGATTGCTGCCAGCGCACGGATGGCTTCAATGCGCACGGCAGGGTCTGGTGACTCCAGAACCGAAATCAACGAAGGAATGGCCAATGGACCAGTGGCGACCAATGCGTCAGAGGCCAGATGGGCGACTAGGCGATCGGTGTCGTGCAGGGCGTCGATCAGCGCTGAGATGGCGGATTGGGTGGGGCGTTGGCGTAGACCAAGGGCGGCGCATTGTCGGACAGCGGGATCGTTGTCTTTGAGCGAGTGACGCAGTCCATCGCGCGCTTCAGGTTGGACAAGGGCTGCTAAAGTCCGGGTTGCCCACCAGCGTTGGTCAGATTCTGGCGAGTCTAATAGAGCGAGCAACGGGTCGAGAGCGGCTTCTCCCAGTCGCGCCAAACCTGGCACAACTGCCTCCGCCCGGGCGTCATCGCCTGAGACCAGTTCGTTGAGCATGAATTGGAGATCGTCCACCAGGGGATTAATCTTCCGGTGGGGGAACCGGCAAATCCTCAACGGCAACCGAGACCCACTTGTCTCCCTCATCGATGAGCATTACCGGGATGTCGTCCTTGATGGGGTATTTGCGACCACAGTCCGGCTCCTGGCACACAAGCCAGGTGTCTTTAACTACGGACAGCAATCCTTCCTTCTCGCGCACGCATGCTGGGCAGCGCAGGATCTCAAGCAGATCTTCACTGATCATGGTTCTCTCCTTGACGTATTGATTCTACCATGTGAGCGTTATCGACGTTGACCGGCGCAGGATGTAGCCGGTTAAAATGCGCTAGTTGACTTTACTCCGTCTTGGCGCCCCTGGGTAATTTGGTTCCTGGACCATATTCGTAGATCGCCCGCCATGGAAGATAGTGGGTCTTGATTGTGTCCTGGTTGATTACTTCGCCATCGCGGGTGACGGTGCGGTAGACGATCACGTTCATGCCATCGGCCTGGTAATCGACCTTTTCGATCTCACCTTTAGGCAGGTCGGGGTTTTCCCGGTACAGTGGTTCAGGAGCTTCGGTCTCACTGAGGATTTCCCTGCTCCACTCTACCTGACGGCCGTCTGAGGTCGAGTAAAACTTCCATTGCAACTGGTTGTTGCTGCCGTAGGTATAGGTCTCCAATAGAAGCCAGTAGGGGCTGTCGTTGGTGAACTTAAGGTCCACCAAGGGCACGAAGACCGCTGCGTCGAGGCCGGGCCCTGGAGAGCCGGGACCTGCTTCGTAGTAGCTTACTCGATAGGCGTGGGAATGCCGCTCAACGATCGGGAAGCCGCCAAAGAAAATGGCGCGAAAAAGGGTTGTGCTAACCTGGCAGACCCCTCCGCCAACTCCTTTGATCGTCCGATTTCCATATATAATAAGGGCTTCAGCGTAGCCCTGATCCAGGCTGACGTCACCCAGCACATCAGCCATGGAGAGCGTCTCACCAGGAGCGACTAACAAGCCGTGAAAGGCGCTTGAGGCGGTCTTGATGTTATGTATTCGCCCGGGGCTAGAGCCTGAGAAGTAGGTCGAAACTACGCTCACCGGCTCACTGATACCTAATTCTTCGGCGGTGGCGTCGTCAGTTACGACCGGTTCGGTAATCTCAAATTCGAGTGGGATCTGATGTTGCCCCCTGGTAAGACCAGTATTGATTGTCTCTATCGTAGTAGGTATGTCCAGCGATCGACCGATGACTGCAGCGTCGATTAATACCAGTTCACCGGTGTCGTCGTCGAAATAGAATCGGGCATTTTCTTCCTTGCGCTCTAGTTCAAGAACCAGGGGTTCGAGGATGGCGGTCAGGGTTTGGGGATCAAGCGTGACCTGGTAATGAATATCCCCGGCATCCTCAACCAGGTCGAAGCGCAGCATACCCGCCAATTCAGGGGGATCGATGACCCACGGATCAGTATCTTCGACAGTTAGTGTTAGCGGTAGACGCAGTATCTCGCGAGCGATCTCAGCCTGCTCGGAGGCATCGAGCACCTGTGGTGGCATCTCATTGATCATCAGTGCAATATCAGCATCGTGAAGACGGGAGATCGGAGTGGCAAGCGTATCGAGGGTAGCCTGGATCTCCAATTGCCGACCGATCTGACCAGATTGCATCTCGATCTCGGTTCCGTTCAGAGTTATTGAGGTTTCCAGGGTTGGGCGGTCGATTCCCTGTGCTAGTCCTTGCAAGTAGGATCCTCCCACCACTTGATCAAAGATGACGATCGGGGAAATCGGGTGTCCGAGGTACCAGGCGTCTATTTGTTGTTGAAGACGCTCAATTAGGTTCCCCTGACGGCCAATTGCCGTCGCCTGAAGCGCCATTGCCGGGAGATCAATTATGACACCAAGTTCTTCGGGGCGGGTGGTCCACAGTTGGTCGCTATCGTTCAGTACGAGCAACCCGGTCTGGGGGTAGGTAAGCGTTTGTCCCAGGACAATCTCGATTTCATCGCGTGTCAATCCGCCCAAACTGACTCCAGCAGCATGTACCCCTGGCAGAGCTTTGTCGGCGTAGAGGAGGCGTGTGCCGAGCACGAAAAGCCCCATACTGACGAGCAATGCTAAACTGGCGCTGAATAGTGCCAGCAATGCTCGCGTGGCTATGGTTAGCAAGTTAGATGTTCGTTTAAATAGGGCGCGCGACGTGCTCATCTGGTCCCTCTTTGAGGGCGGAATTATATCATCTGTCTGACGAGATTTCTGTGGAGTGGGTTCCATGTTCCATGTTGTTAGAGGGAAGCAAGGTAGTTGTATGGGACTGTAGTAGAACGTTACGACGCGTGTGAAAACTGGTTTCGTTCGCGTCCTGCACCCGAAAGGGCAGACGCAATCAACAAATTCACCATGTAGGGGCCGACCAAAGTGTCGGCCCAAATTTGGGTCGCAAGGGGCGGACACACTGGTCCGCCCCTACAATCTTTGCTCGATAGGCCTCTTTAGACAGACCCGTTCTTATGGCTAGGGTTTCAGCCAGACCTCCACGCTAGAGTAGTGGATTAGGCCTGGAATGTCGGTACTATATTCAGACACACCAATCCGTGCCCATTGGGGGAAGGTGATCTGGTAAGGGATATCAACCTGGAAGGTTCCCAACTGGCCGATGACTGGAGCGTCAAGATATACCTGGGAGGATCCTAAGACCTCCCCATTATTATCGAGCACCTCGACGGTCAGCGGTAGATCAGAATCCACCCATCCGGCTCCATAAACGGTGACCTGCCCACCTTCAATTACGGCTTCCTGGCGCGGATAGAAGATGGCCAACTTCTCTGGACCGTTGATCGCGGGATGTATCAGTGAGCTTCCAACTGATAACAGGGTCAAGTTGACGGTATTAAGATGACTAAGTTGCCCGTCTCGGTAGCCGTACATGCTGGCTTCCAGTCGAGCGGCTTCAGCCACGAGAGAGATGTCGAAAGGGAATTCTAGGTAGAAGCGTCCGCTATTTTCCACCTCCGGCAAAACGTGCAGCCAGGCGTTGCCCTCGGTAAGTACACGCCCATTCTCGCCAAGCAATCTCAGCTTGACCCGATCCCTGTAGCTGGGTCCGCCCCAGCCTGCAACCTGGAATGGGTTGGTCACCTGGGAGGCAGGTCCGGGATAGAAGATCTTCAGTTGCTCGGTTGGGAGTGGAACAACGGGGTTCAAGAGGGTGGGGGTAGGGGGAATTTGTGATGATTCGATCACGATGGCCGGTGTGGCCGCTGTCAGAGGAGCCAATGTCGTGGGGACATCAGGAGTGGTCGAAGGGGTCGGCGAGGACACTGAGGGTATAGGCGAAGCGGACGATGTTGCTATAATCGACTCAGTGGTTGGGCTGCAAGCTGCCGAGATGGTCATCAGAAGAAGTAATCCAACCCAGTTACGGGTCATCGACTGGCCCCTGACAGCAAAGGAAGTGCCTCTTTGGTATATAGACATGTGCTTTCTGACGATAATTGAGAGTTGACCCATTCTAGACATTGCTTGTTTTATCAGCGTTGACGCCGCCTAGTATGTCCAGGTTGATGGGCTTACGCAAGTTCGATTGTCCGCCAAAGCGCTCAGGACAACTTGTAGATGTCCATATACTTGCTGCGCAAGTAGTGCAAGTAGGGCTCAGGGGATAGACTGCTTCCGGTGACGCGCTGAAGCAGTTCCATCGGCTCAAATTTGGCTCCATGTTGGTGGATGTTCTCTCTCAACCATGCAAGTAGGTCGCCGAACTCACCGCGTTCAATCTGACGGGCGAGATTGGGGATATCTTCGTCGATCTTGACCCACAACTGGGAAGCCATCAGGTTACCCAAGGCGTAGGTTGGAAAGTATCCGATGTAGCCACATGACCAGTGGACATCTTGAAGAACGCCTTTGGCGTCATCGGGAGGTAGGATCCCCAAATAATCCTCCATCTTGCTGTTCCAGATCTCAGGCAAATCACCAACCGAAATCTTACCTTCCATCAATGCGGTCTCAATTTCAAAGCGCAGCATGATGTGTAGGTTGTAGGTCGCCTCATCGGCCTCAACCCGGATGAGCGAGCGTTCGACTTTGTTGATCGCCCGGTAGAAGGTCTCTAGATCGACATCTCCCAGTTGGCTTGGGAAGACCTTCTGCAAACGGGGGTAGAAAGCAACCCAGAAGGGTCGACTGCGGCCTACCAGGTTTTCCAGCATCCTTGATTGTGATTCGTGTATTCCATAAGATGCACCCTCGATGAGATTTGTCCGATCGAGGGTGGGTTTGACTCCCTGACCGTACATGGCGTGCCCGGCTTCATGCATTGTGCCGAAGAGCGCCGTTCCGAGGTAGTTTGGATTAAAGCGGGTGGTAATACGCACATCGCCGACGCCGAAGCCTATTGTGAAGGGGTGTACAGCCTTGTCCTGGCGTCCGCTCTCAAAATCGTAGCCTAAAGCTTTAGCTACCTCGACGCCGAAATCCCACTGTTTGCCCTCGTCGAAAGGTTGGTGGAGTAAAGAATCATCGACGGGAGCGCCGTGTTCAGCGATGTTTTGCACTAATTCGACCTGTTGCGGGCGTAGTTCATCAAAGACAGCCTTGACCTCGGTGGTTTTCATCCCCGGCTCGAAAAAATCGAGCAAGGGGTCGTAAGGGTGGCCATAGGGTGCGAAGAACTCGGCGTATTGTTTTCGTAGTTCAACGACTTTATTAAGATGCGGCTCAAATTGAGCGAAGTCGGACTCCGCACGCGCTTTCTCCCAGGCTTGTTGAGAGAGCGCGGTGATGCGCGTGAACTCGCCTACCCACTCAGAGGGAACCTTGCGCCATTTGTCGACATCTCGCGTAACCTTGCGAACCACACGCACTTCGTCGCAGTCCGGATCGAGGCTAGCGACTTCAGCTTCAGCCGCTTCGAGCGCGGCGCCAAACTCGTCGCTGACCAACTTCACATGTGCCAGCCGGAGGAGAGTAGCGAGTTGCATCGCTCGAACCGATCCGCCGCCTGGGGGCATATAGATTTGTTGATCCCATTCCAGAACATTCGCCGCCGCTTTCAGATCAAAAATTTCTCCAAACAATTCCCGGAGTTGCTGATACTTATCGGACATTGGATCTCCTTCTTCTTTTATTTTGGTTGCGCGCCAACGCAGCGGTTACCCGCGCGGCGCGGCCAGGATTGCTTGGCGATGTCGATCGCTTTCTGATCATGGGCTCCAACCGCCCGGGAATCGATGTACAGTGTACTGATAACACATGGGTGTTCTACCTATCGATGAAAGCTGTGGAAGATGTAGTCATAGGGCGCATTATTTTCGTGGGTACGTGGATCTTCCTGGTGTAAGCATGTTTAGTTTCCCGCGAGCTTATAGCTTACGAGATATTCACTTGCATAGCTAGCGAGCCATGTTGAGTGTAACCACTAGTGGAAGGTGATCGGAGGCTGTACTTTGGATGATCTCAGCCTCCGAGGCCGCCAGGTCTGGTGTGTGCCAGATCCAATCAATGCGCTCGAAGGGATCTATGGCCGGCCATGAGTAGCCTTTGCCCGACCCAGCTACAGCCCAAGAGTCGACCAGCCCAGCCTGAGCGATCAAATCCATCTCAGGGTAGCTGGGTTCGGCGTTCATGTCACCCATGACTAGGCTGTAGGGAGCCTCATTCCAGAATGCAAGCACAACCGGCACCTGCTCCAGGCGTACCTGGTTCTCGGTCTCGAGGTGGTGCAAGTGGGTGGCGATGACCAGGAGCGGCTCTTGATCACCGACATCGATTTTAGCCCACAAGTAACCACGCGCCATCAGACTTCCGGCAAGTGGAAGGGGTCCCGAGCCATGTTCGAGGATCGGGAAGCGGGTGAGTATCGCGTTGCCCCACATCGGACCAGTGGTGCCTTGAAACAAAACCTGCATGCCGAGCCGGCGAGCGAACCATGCCACGAGATCGGTTGAGCCATTGATCAGCCAACCGCGAGACATCTCTTGCAGGGCGATGATATCAGCGTCACTGGCTTCGATAACCCGAGCGATCGCCTCCGGATCCTGACGGCCATCGCTGGCGAAGGCTGAATGGATGTTGTAGGTCATCACCCGCACCGGAAACGACGGGGTGAACTCACCATTAGCACGCGGAAATGCTTCATTTGCGATCCAATTGAGCAGAGATATAGCGGATAAAGAAATAACCAAGATGAGGGCAGTTGTGTCCCTCAGGCTCGGCAGGGATAGCCTCCGTACCCGTATCGAGGCATAGAGGATGGCTATCCCAAAGATGACAGTCCCCGCAGGCGGGATCGCTGACCGGGGGATTGGGATGGCGATGTCGAGTGAAATATAGTAGATGAGGGCCAACAGTAAAAACAGAATCATGCTTAAGCCCAGTACCACCGTCGTCCGTCCCAAACCGGGTCGGGAGGCAGGCGCGAGCGTGTTTCCTATTTGAGCCCAACCCAGACCCATGAGCAACTGACCAATCAGTATAGTGATGATAAAGGTGATCCCGGATTGGTCGGCGGTGGCGGTGGCAAAAACCAGATATATTGCAGCCACCAGCGCCAGCAGAGGGCTGAAGGTGTTTGGGCGGGCGAATCCCCAAGTCAATCCGGCAACAGACAACAAATTACCCAGCATCAATACTATAAACGCTGAGGAAGGAGATAACCCGCCAACTTCCGAAATCCATCCCTGATTCTGGAAGATCAAAGCCTGGATTAATAAATATGGACCTAGAGCCAATAAGGGTAGTGCTTCTCCCCAACTGACTCCAGGAGGTGCTTCCGAGGGGGGGAACGGTTCAAGCCACAGCAGCCACACTACGAAGCCGGACGTAGCCGCGACGATGAAAAGGGGGAGCAAACCAGGGATCCAACTCAAGTCGAGTGTGCCGGCAATGCCATGGATGGTGCTGTCGAGCGCTAAGCCAAGTACCAACCCGTAGGCCCAGCGGGACGCAGATGAATTTTTTCCCAACGCACGGATATGTCCTATGAAGATTGGTAGGAAAAGTAGGAAGAGAGTGGAGCCAGCCATGCTCAGCCACAGGTCAGCAGCCGGATGAGCGGCGATCTGCTCTGCCACGCGGATGAGGGCGAGGTCCCCCAGCGGTCAGCCATAATGCCAGACGTGGGCCGGCCAGGCGACGCAGGATGGCAGCCAGTAAACCGACCAGGAATGGAACGAAAGCGTAACCGGCGAGCGTGATCGTCCCCACGCCGACGGTGTCCTTTAGGTACCAAGCCAGACTGGGGAACAACACCCGAAAGATCTGCATACCAGAAACAACAGTTAACGCCGGCAGAGCCAGTGTGCGCAGCATGGCCGGATTGATCGAGACGCGGTCTCTACTATTCATAGGGACCTCCTGGGGGGCGAAAGGATACAACTTGGAATTATAGGCTCACTTGTTCCGGATTCAAACTGGTGGTTTATCAATCCTGAACGGAATAGTTGACCGTCCTTCGACTTCGGCCTGATCGAAGCTCAGCTGCCGGAGTTTACCCCTGAGCGGTTATTATAAGTACCTCAGCAGAACCTGCCACAGCCTGCTGAAGACCTCAGGATTAGCTCATACAAGGTAAGTCGAAGGGCTCTGGATGCCCCTCGACTTCGGCTCAGGACGAAGATACAAAGTGGTAGCATCATGTTCGGAGTCACTCGGCACAGCCTCTTCTAAAGATGGAGCCGAATGTCCCTAGCAATGTCAAGGGTCTCGGGATTTTCGGCTCCGTTGAACAGTGCCAACGCCTTTACACCATCCGGGGTCGTATATGGTTAATATGAAGACCCAATAATCTAACCTCGAGCCAGCGGCAAGTTTATGCGATAATAGGAACCTCGAGAGGAGGAGGTAGTGTGGATTTCGAGACCCTATGTGTTCTAGGTCTGGGCTACATTGGTCTGCCCACAGCCAGCACCTTCGCCACCCATGGGCTGCACGTGGTTGGAGTTGACATCAATCGGCGCGTAGTGGATATTCTGCGCAACGGCGAGGTTCACATCCACGAGCCAGGGCTGCGAACATTGGTGCAGGCGGCCTTTCATTCAGGCAATCTGCGAGTCAGCGAATTGCCCGAGAAGGCTGATGCCTTCATAATCGCCGTCCCCACTCCCCTTGTGGAAGAAGATGGCAAAAAGGCAGATCTGAGTTATGTAATCTCTGCCTCCGAATCTATCGTTCCTTACCTTCAACCAGGGAATCTGGTAGTGCTCGAGTCGACCTCTCCACCACGCACAACGCTGGATGTAGTAGCGCCCATCCTTGAGCGTTCAGGCTTACGTGCCGGCGTCGACTTTCATCTGGCTTATACGCCAGAGCGTGTGCTTCCAGGGCAGATCCTGCGCGAGTTGATAGAGAATGCCCGGGTGATCGGTGGAATCGATCGCGCCTCAGCCGAGGCTGGACGGGATCTGTACGCCATTTTTGTGCGCGGTGAGGTCCTGCTCACCGACACCACCACGGCTGAGATGGTCAAGCTGATGGAGAATACTTATCGCGACATAAACATCAGTATTGCCAATGAGTTTGCCCACCTGGCAGAGCGTTTTGGAGTTGACGTCTGGCAAGCGATCACCCTGGCTAATCACCATCCGAGAGTTGACATATTAAAACCTGGTCCGGGAGTGGGGGGTCACTGCATCAGTATTGACCCGTGGTTTTTGGTTGAACCGGCACCTGACCTGACACCGCTCATCCAGCAGGCTCGGCGGACCAATGATGGCCAACCGGCCTATGTGGCTCGTCTTGTGTCGAATGCTCTTGGTGAGTTGGATAAACGGCGGATTGCTGTTCTGGGGTTGGCCTATAAGTCGGATGTGGACGATCTGCGTGAAAGTCCGGCAATAAAGGTCGCCGGGATTATGGCCGATAGGGGAGCCTACGTCCGTACTTACGAACCGTTCGCTCCGACGACCAGCGCACCAGGTGCTGACCCTGCCCCTTCCCTTGAAGCGGTTCTAGAGGATGCTGAGGTAGTGGTTTTACTCGTTGATCACCAGGTTTTTCGAGAGCTTGAGCCGCAACAGGTGGCAGCGGTCATGCCTGGTCGTGTGGCGGTCGATACTAGGGGCGTATGGGATCGAGCAGCTTGGAGCGAGGCTGGTTTCGAACTGCATGTCTTGGGTGTTGGAGGCAGTAATGTCTGAAAGCCAACTGCGAGTTCTATCGATCTTTGGCACCCGCCCAGAAGCGGTCAAAATGGCGCCGGTAGTAGAACGCCTGGCAGCCACACCAGGGGTTGAATCCTCAGTTTGTGTCACTGCGCAACACCGTCAGATGCTCGATCAGGTGCTCGACCTATTTGATATTCAGCCTGACTATGATCTTGACATCATGCGACCGGATCAGGCATTGTCTGATCTAACTGCAGCCTTGTTCACTGGCCTCGACCCGGTGTTACAAGATGCACAACCTGACTGGGTTCTGATCCAGGGAGATACGACCACGGTAATGGTGGCTGCCTTGCTGGCGTACTACCATCGGATACGGGTGGGTCACGTCGAGGCTGGATTACGCACCGGCGACAAGTGGCAGCCGTTCCCTGAAGAGGTCAATCGCCGAATTGCCGGCGCCATCGCTGATCTTCACTTCGCACCCACGCCTCAGGCTCGAGAAAACCTTCTGCGTGAGGGAGTGCCGTCTGAGCGGGTGGTTGTCACCGGCAATCCGGTGATCGATGCTCTACAGACCATGGCCGCTCGTCCCTACGAATTCGAGAGTGGACCACTTGCGGGCATACCATGGAATCGAAGAGTGATTCTTGTGACCGCTCACCGACGCGAGAACTTCGGTCAACCGTTGGCGGACATCTTCTCAGCTATACGCCGCATCGCCGAAAACTACGCTGAGCAAGTACACTTTGTCTATCCTGTGCACCTCAACCCCAACGTGCACCGTCCAGCGAACCGTGCTTTGGGCGGAATTCCTAATATCACCCTCTTAGATCCTTTGGACTACCTGCCGATGGTTCATTTAATGAAGCGAGCGTATCTCGTGTTGACTGACTCGGGTGGTATCCAGGAGGAGGCACCAGCGTTTGGGGTCCCGGTGCTGGTGATGCGCAGGTTAACCGAACGACCGGAGGCGGTAGAGGCGGGAACGGCCCGTCTGGTCGGCACAGATCCTGAAAGG
>Ga0114930_10001435_pt1 | contig 22779 bp, 21 predicted proteins | sample AnhtaG_FD_87300 | JGI IMG/M metagenome (GOLD analysis project Ga0114930, IMG submission 87300) | Deep subsurface microbial communities from Anholt, Denmark to uncover new lineages of life (NeLLi) - Anholt_01485 metaG | ecosystem: Environmental > Aquatic > Marine > Oceanic > Sediment | place... | reverse complement strand
CGGCGACAGACCCCGTGCAGCCGTCAGGGATAAACACGCCGCAATAGCCAGGATCGCAATTGCAACGCCCGACTTCAAACGCTTAGTCTGACAAAACATTTGCTCTTCTCCTCTCCCGGCCCGCGCCGCCCTGGGGTCAAATCGGACTCCAACGGCAGCCACCAGTTACGCCGTCGCAATTGCTCTCCCCTAATCCGCTGCAGCAAAGAGTGCACGCTAAGGCACAAGACAGGGGTATTACGCGGGGGATGGGCTGCCAGCGACACTCAAAGCAGCACACACAGTTCTGCGCTGAGCTACCTTTAAAATGACATTTGGCGAAGCATACGTTGGTGGACCTCTCAGCCTCATTGCTACAGATGGACCCGCAGGTAAGGTCGCGGCAACACGTGCAGCTCAGGTCGGAATACACGCTTCCACACCCGCTGCCATGCGCGTCGCATACTCGTCCACCGGTTGAGGGGCAAGGCCGGTTCTGGGGTGCCTTGTTCCTGCAATTCCCGGAACTGCAAAGGGTCCAGATACATTTACGGAGGTAGCACCCGCCCACACTGCTGCGGCAGGACCATTTCTTCATCTTACAAGGGCGGCTCTTCTGGCAGCCTTCGTTCGCGTTGCTGCACCGCAGACAGCTTGCTCCGCATCCGTCTGTTGTAGAACACCCAGTCAGTCCGCACACCGTGGCACCCGAGCAACCGGAACACCACGACAGGTACCAACAGTAGGCGTCGGGACAGCCGTAGGTCGCTTGATTTTGCTGACAGGTCTGGTCAGGGCAACCGGCCCAGGCAGCCCCCGTGAGCAGGCATATCAGAGAGGCCGCGAGGCCCAATTGCCTAAAGGTGCTAACTCTATGCATCCTAACATTTACCTCCTTCTTCTACCTGCCTCACTGTTATGGGTAACACATGTTGGCAAGTCCATCGTGTGCTGGCGCTCGCCATCCGAAATAGTTCCTGCACGGTTCTGTAGGCAACCGGCCGGCAGCGCCTAGCACGCTCACCGTGAAGGCCGGTTCCACCCAAAGGCCCTGGGGAGCCGGGGTTCTGGATTCGTCGGGTCAGTCTCATTATTCACACGACGAATGCCCGCATTCGCCGGGTTCTGTACACGGCACACAGCTGCTATAGGAGCATTCTTCTTCGCAGCTTGTACAGGCCTCGTAGCCACAGCCGCCGGCCGTGGAGCAACGGCAATAGGCAAAACTGCAATACCAGCATGCGCATGGATAAGGCTCGTATTCGGGAGGTACCGTGGCAGAAGCACACTTGAAGGCTCCACAATCGCAGCACTCAGAACCGCCACAGCCAACATCCTTGCAAACCGACACACCCCCGTACCATACCGAGCTCTCAACGTATGCGCCACAGTCTGTCGTTGTCGCACACCACCGGATTGTTGGGCAATTGCAGTAGGATCCGCCGCATGGACAGTCGTTATTGGGCCCGCATGTGCAGTCCGGCATCCCGCAGCCGCAGCCCGCCCGCGCAGGCGAGGCTAGCGCCAAGCTCAGCAGGCACAACAGCATCACCGTGATGGTGACCAACGGTCTTCTCATAGCTCCTTGACTCCTTTCCCCGCCACCACCCGGGGTCAGTCTACTTCTGGGGCATCAGTGGCACCCGCGCCGCGCTCGGGAAAACTTGGGAGTCCAGCACATCGAGCAGTGCGGGGTCGCCGGCAGAGGGAGCCCTCGATGCATAGTGGTAGCTGAATATCACTACGCCGTCCGCGCCCGCTGCCCTTGCCGTGTCTATCTGCTCTACCGACTTATCTCTTGACACCTTGAATGCGGGCTGCCCCGCCAGAACGTATCGGTCGTTCTTAACGCTCATACAATCCGCTAGTACATGCTTGAACGCCACCGGATCATACAGCATGGGTACTATGAAATCCACAATCCCTTCGTTCAGCCATGCCTCCCAATCTTCGAGATTCGCATCCCGGGCGGCCTTTCTTGGTGTGCCCGCAACGATCGAGAAAGCAACACCGGGCTTGGCTGCCTTAGTGGCGTAGTACATCCCCCTCACAAGCTCCGTAACCGCGTTCCTGTTCCACTCCATCCACTCAGGTCCTCCGGCGCGCGCAATGGCCTCTTGCCCGACCGCGGCTTTAAAAGCGCCTACTCCGGCCTCGCTCCGCATTCGACCGAACGGCTCGCACCGTGCCCCACCCACATGTAGCCCGTCCACCGCATACCGACTCACAATTTCCGTTACTATCCCCTTAAGATACTCTCTCACAGCCGGAAGCGAAGGATCCAGGTGTTTCTTGGAACTGCCCGGTGTGTCGGAGCAGCCTGTCTCTTCCATGACCATGACCCACTCCGGATGTTTCACGGTCACGTGCGCATCCGAAACTGCTCTCCTCGGGCTTGGAGTAACGTTCAGCGCGTTGATCCACGCATGCACCTCCAGGCCCTTCGCGTGCGCTTTCTGGATGACATCCGCCAGTGGGTCGTAGTCCGGGGCGATGTCGTCCGCCTTCGGGACGATGGTGGAGTTGTAGTACGCATCCCCACGTTTTCGTACCTGGACGAAGATGGCGTTCAGGTTCGCATCCGCGACCTTGTTCACCATCTCGGTCGTCTGCTCCGGGGTCTTGAAACCGTCGTGGAAGGCATCTACGTAGATCCCCCGGAACTCCGGGTCGGCAGCATTGGCTGGAGACACTGCCGCCATCGAAGCTGTGATGACACAGGCCAGCGCCACTGCAATGCACAATCTTTTCATGCCGCTCGTTCCTCCTTTCAGGACTAGTCGTCAGTGGAAGGCTCGACCGCCTTGCTCGAACCGGTGCTCGCACTCTCGACTGCACAGCCCTTGGGCGCCGATCCCGAGCCTCCGCACGACGCGGTTCCTTTACCCCCGCTTCCGCAGCCGCAACCGCCCGCAGGCGCCTTCGCCAGAATCACCTTCTGCTGCGGCGTGTAGAGCTTGTCCTTCTCCCGCCGTGCGAATATCCCGGCAAGCTGGAGATCCGCCTGGATAGCCGCGAATCGGTACATCGCCTTCCTGATGCTCCTCTCGCTCGCATCCGGGTCCTTTATCAGCTTCGAGACTTCCCCTCTCTGCTCCGTCAGGTCGGCCCGGCGCTTCTCGACCTCCGCGTTGTACTTCTTCTCGATCTCAGCCAGCTTCTTCTGCTGGTCCGCAGTCAGCTTCAGCTCCTTGGCCGGGTCTGCCTTGGAATCAGCCTTGGCGGACCCTCCTCCACAGCCCCCGCAGCCGCCTGCAGCAGTGCAGGGTACCGTCAGCCAGAAGACAGCCGGCACGAGAATCACGGCTGCCGCCAACCTGCTGATGCGCATGTGTACCGCCTCCCTCCGAGGTATTTGTCCCAATCCGGACAAGTTCTACGCAGCCCTGGACTGAACCGGTGGCGCCCGGCTCTTACGGCCGATAGTCAAGGGCAGCATGCAGGCTGTTTGGATAAGGCAGAACCTTCCCATCTGTTACCTGCATGCCTCCATGATACGCCGGATCAGATATTTGTCAAGGAAACAAGTGGTACTAAACTATGAAACTTTCGTCACAATTCGGGGCGGTCGCTCCTCGGTTTGCTCCCTTTCGGCGGGATAGACGGGCACCGGAGGGGCCGGCGCCCAGCCGGCGGCCCGTCGAGGCGCGCGGATGCATTGGGTAGTCGCGTACGGACCCGGTCCGCATTCGGCCCGCGTGCATTCTCCGAGTATCCCCGACGGCGCTGGGTTTCTCCCGCCCGACATCTCTGGACATATCATCCCGGGTTTAGAGGGCGCCATGAAGGGGAATCGTACAGATAGAAGCAGCATCGAGGAGGTGGACTGCCGTGCGTAGACGTGAGGCGAATCCGATGACCGTCCGGGAAGCGGGGCGAAAAGGTGGAATGCGCACGTCCCAGACCCACGGTCATGACTTCTACGAAGACATCGGCCGCAAAGGCGGCGTCAAGGGCGGTCCCAAGGTCAAGCAGCTAATCGAAGAGGGAAAGAGGGTCCTCGGAGAGGGATAGGCCGGGATCGCACGAAGCCCTTCGCAGGCGGAACAATCGCCGCAACAATTCCGGCTGCGGCGGGTACGAATGTTGGCCGGCTGTTGATGTCGGCGTGGGGTTCTGCGGACACATGGTTCATGCTGATCAAACATCCGAGAGGAGGTGACCACCGTGGCGCGACAGCAAAAAGGCGCGATGACCGTCCGGGAGGCCGGCAAGAAAGGCGGCGAGAAGGGCGGCGAGACCACGGCGCGGAAATACGGCCACCGGTTTTATGAGGAGATTGGTCACAAGGGCGGCCAGAAGGTCAAGAGGTTGATCGAAGAAGGAAAGAAAGCTCTAGGCCAATAATCGCATGGATGAGCGCGATTAGGGGGCAGGAGGCGGCGTGGCGGCTGCAGCAGGAAGATACGGAAGTGCCACGTTCACGGCGATTGCCCCCTTCTCCGTTGGGGAAGGACTTACCTCGGCGGCGCGCGGGTTCACACGCTGACCACGCTCACCATCAGGTCGTGGGCGCCGTCAGGGCGGGCCATCTCATAGTAGTAGAATATCCTATCCTCCAACTGCAGCGCGTCTATGTACCTGAGCGAGCCTGATGCGTGTGGCGAGATGATCGCCGGCCCATCGGTGGTGATCCGCTCGAACGAGCGTAGGTCGGAGCTTATCGCCAGACCGGTCCGCTCCTCGTAGTTACCCTCGACGCTCGGCGTACCGTCGTAGAAGGCGTTGAAGACCGGTGGCGCGTAGAGCACCGACGTAACCCGGCTCTCGTAGGCATCCCAGCCTTCGCCCGTGTCCAGGACGCAGCCCTGCCACTGGAAATTGAGTCCATCGCCGCTCGTCGCGAGCCCGGTGCACGATCTCACCAGGCCGGTGTTATAAGCATCCCCCGTCCCGTGCATCTCTCGTGCGCTCGCAGACTTTCCCTCGGATGTGACAGCCGCATAGGAGCCTATCATATAGTACGTCCGACCGATCAGTAGAACATACGGATCTTTGACCCCTTCTACACCCGCATCCGCCGCCGTAAGCACCTTCCTGCGGGCGCCAGGGTCAAAGCCGCTCGGCGACCCGGCCTCCATGACGTCTATCCTCCAGCGATTGTCTTCCGGATCCACATGGCTGATATAGAGTCTGTAGACGCCCTCGGCAGGCTTGAAGATACACGAACGTTCGATGGACGGGGAATCGAACCGCTCCTTCGCCGCCGACCAGATATCGGTGAACTGGATGCCGTCCGAGCTCTCGGCGATTCGGCATTCGTATCCCCGGCCGAGGTTCCTTGGCTTTCTGAGGCGATAGTAGAGGTAGAACTTGCCGATCTCGTCATCGTAGAGCGCGCTGCATGCGCCCGCCCAGCAGCCGGGCCCCGATCCGGGCGCCTCCCGAACTACCGTGCCCGACTTCGGATCCAACAGCGGCAGCGCGCCGAACCATTTCCTGCAGAAGGGTTCGCCTTGCGCTTTGTCCATACTGTCACCCCGGGCATTCTACCAGAGGCCGGTTTCGGGTGCAATGAAAATCCCTGGTCTCCAATGGCGCCCGGGAATGAATTCCCGGTCTACACGCTGAAGTCCATCCGGGACTGGATGTGTTCAACCCCGCAGGGGTTTCTGCATGTAGACCCCGAATTCATTCGGGGGCCAGGACCGCAGGCGTGGAACGGTTGGCCCCAGCCCCTCGATACGTCCCGCCGAGGCGGGACGTATCGAGGGGCTGTCGGTCTGTGCCGCGCGGCGACCGGGAACGCGGTCTCAAACGGTGCAAACGCAGAGGATATTCCATGCGCGACGTCGAACCTTGGGCAATCTATCCCAACGCAGGAGGTCGAGTGTGAATCAGCGCAATCCCGCTCTCTTACTACCGCTTGCCACAGTACTGTTGGCCGTCTTGGTCACCGGCGTGTGCGCGGACGATTCCCGTACAGCCAGGGCCAAACTGGCGCAGGTACCCGTGCAGCAGAAGTTCACCTTCATCGTGATCGGGGACACCAGAAGCAACCGCCCCGTCGTCCAGCCGCCGATGTTCAAGCGGGCGATTCGAGAGATCAACCTCCTGCGCCCGGCGTTCGCTATTGACTGCGGCGACCTGATTCTCGGTTATACGGGCGACAAGGCGCTCCTTAAAGCGATGTGGGACGAATACGTGAAGGTGACCGCCGACGTCCGGGTCCCCTTCTTCCCGGTTGCCGGCAACCACGACATCTGGAACGATTACAGCGAGAAGGTATACGCCGAGGTCATGGGCGAGCTGTACTATTCCTTCGACTACGGGGACTCCCACTTCGTAGTACTGAACACGCACATAGCGGGCTACACAAGCAGGATATCCCCCGAGCAGTTCGAGTGGCTGAAACAGGACCTCGCCGCGCATTCCTCCGCCGAGCACGTCTTCGCCTTCATGCACCTGCCCCTCTTCCGAAGCCATAAAGCGCTGTGGGAGCCTATCCATCAGCTTCTTAGGCAGTACAACGTGAAGGCCGTCTTCGCCGGTGATATCCACATTTACCGCAGGGATGAGCGGGATGCAATCAAATACATAATCACCGGCGGCGGCGGGGCCGAGTTCCACCAGACCCGCCACGAAGGCGGCTTCCATCATTACACCCTGGTGACCGTGGACCGGGACGAAATCCACCTGGCGGTGGTTAAGACAGGCGCGATCGAGGACGAAAACGTTATCACACCGGCGATCGTGAATGAATACTTCAAGGTCCGAAGCAGTTTTTCCCACATCCCGGTAGTACTCCCGGCCGAGCCCGGCCACGAGGCGGAGGTTAGCGTCACCATCGCCAACAGGCTGGATCGCCCGGCGTCGGGAGTTCTGGAGCTGCGGGCACGGGAGGATGGATGGCGATTCGACCCGCCGGAAGTGCCGTACACAATCGAAGCAGCCGGCAGCACCAAGCTTAGGGCCAAAGTCGGGTTCTCCCGCAAACCTGAAGACGCCAAACGCCCTCCGTACTTGCGGACGCTCCGCAAGTACGCGGACGACAGAGTAACCGAGGTGAAACAAGACCTCGTTATCTTCCCGGCGGCGTATACCTCGTCCGCTGAACCGAGGTATACGGCCCCGAGAGCCGAAACTCCGATTCAGGTGGACGGATCGCTGAAAGATTGGGCCGGAATCCCGTCGCAGGCAATCGGGCGGGAAAATGCGGAGGTATCTTCCGGCGCGAAATGGCGGGGACCCGAGGATCTGAGCGCGGGCTTCAAGGCCGCCTGGGACGCGGACAACCTTTACATCGCGGCGGAGGTACGCGACAATGAGTTCTCACAGGAATTCGACGGCACGGACCTGTGGAAAGGGGATGCGGTCAGGTTCGGCCTGGATGTCAAGTGGCTGGGTGGACACAGGTACTACGACTTAACGCTGGCGCTGACGAAGAACGGCCCGAAGGGGTACGTGATCAAGAAGGCGCTGGAGGAGGACCCGGCTGTAACGCTGAAGGTCGCACAGGCCAAAGGGATCACGACTTACGAGGCCGCGATCCCGTGGCGGATTCTGCCTCCTCTCGCACCCTTGCCGGGCGTGGGGGTACGGTTCAATATGATGGTCACCGACATGGACACAAGCGGTCAGAAGGGATTTTTGCAATGGACCCCCGGCCTCCGGGAGGGCGACATCCCGAAGTACGGCATGCTGGTGCTGAGCGAGTAGTCGAGCGTGGAGACTAGAAGCCTATCGCTCCCGCCAGTCGGTCAAAACAATTCGAAGGTTTTCACGCCATTGCACTGAACATGTTTAGCAAACCGGCCTTGTGCGGCGATAAAGAATATTGAGGGCGGAAAGAATCCCGCCCGAAATTGTGGTATAATTAGGACAGTTCTAAATCTCAACGCCGGAAAGGGGGCGATGACATGCAGTACACCAATCACTACAACCGATTGTTCCGCAGTGCACATCGCTCGCCTCGTTCCGGAAGTCTGAGGACGTAACAGCGGGTCACGCGTAGGACCTGTTTCTCGCCACGCTTCTGCGTCCGGCTAATCTCTTCCGAACCTTACCGGGCCGCGGGCCAATGTGCCTGCGGCCCGATTTGCGTTTCTGGAGGAGATAGCTTGGAGATTAACCATTGTATCGAACGGGCGAGGGGCCGAGACCCGTCAGCTGTGGCGGCTCTGGTGGAGGCTCTCCGCCCACGCATAGTGAAAATGGCAGCCTACTACGCCCGCTGCTGCGGCGAGGACCCGGACGACCTGCTTCAGGAGGCATGGGTGGGCCTGCTGGAGGCGCTTCCCAGTCTCGACCTTCGCATCGGCGCCCCGGAGCAATACCTCATTCAGTGCGCTCGGTGGCGACTGCTCGACGCGATCAAGCACGCACGTGTCCGCCGCACTGTTCCGCTCGAGGATTCAGCCATCAACAGCGTTGCTCACCCCAACGTGCCGGCGGAGGATTCTGCATACCTGTCGGAGTTCACGGGGCAGTTGAACGCGACTCAGCGGGCGGTGCTCGATTGCCTGCTCGAGGGCCTAACCTGGCGGGAGGCAGGTCATACATTGGGCTGCACGTCCGCCAATATCGCATACCATGTTCGTAAGATACGCCGATGCTACCGGGAATGGGTCACCGGAAGCGCGCCCGTTTCAGCACGGGTTGGTGGAATATCAACCGTATCAATCACCCGAGAAGGGAGGTGAATATATGAAATCAAGCAAGAGCGCGGCAGAGAGCGGCTGGGATTCCTACCCGGCGGAGCTTTGGGACAGGAACCATCCCCCGCCGCTTTCGAAGGAGCAGCTTCGATTCTGGCTGTATTGCGCCGAGACGTATGGCGGCCCGATTCTCGACCTTTGCTGCGGGAACGGCCGTTACGCGATCCCGCTTGCCGAGCGGGGATACGAGGTCGTCGGCGTTGATGTCAACCAGGGCATGATCACGTCGGCCCAGCAATTGGCAAGGGAAACGGCTGACGCCGGACGTGAAGTGAAGGCCTCGTTCCATGCGGGCGATGTTGTCAACCTGGATCTCGGAAGAACCTTCCGCCTGGCTATCATGCCGGGGTGGAGCTTCCAGGTATTGTTGAGCCAGGAGGATCAGATCTCATTCCTTCAGCGGGTCCGAGAGCATCTGCTGCCGGGAGGAGCGTTTGCATTCAACGTGTTCATACCATTCAACAGGCAGCGAGGGCTCGTCGAGAAGAACGGAGCGTACGAGTGGCCTCTCGATCCTTCCTACCATTCCGGAGCACCGCGGACCTACGACCCGGTTTCACAGATCGAAACCCTGGTCGAGTCCAATGTTCATCCGATAGAGCTTCGCCACACGAGCCTGTCGGAATTGAAGCTGCTGTTTCAGTTGACCGGGTTCGAAATCGCGGAGTTGTACGGCGATGATGAAGACATGCGGCCTTTCACCGGAAAGGGCGGCGACGACTATACCGTTCTCGCGGCACGGAAATAGCGGAGTGTGTGGGAATGGAGTGATGGAGTGTTGGAGTATTGGGCCCCATCACTCCACCACTCCAATACTCCATTGTTTTTGAGGCGCTCTACGCCTCAGAAAGGAGGTGGGTGTATTGAGCAAGACCCTAACACCCGCCTCGGGAGCAGGCGGTCCGCCGTAGCCTTGGCGCAGCCGGGGAGAATGCTCCCAGGGCCGTCCGCCTTCGCCAAGGCTTCGGCGGACGGCCCACCTAATCTTACTTCGTGAGGAGGTACTAAGACGAACCAAGAGACAAACAACAACGATGTAGAAGTGACCTTCAGGGATCCCTTCTCAGCACACGGGGAGGAGCTCGTAAGAAGCAGGATCGGTACGGGGGTAACACGATCCCCTTTCACCTGGCCGCAAGCCGCCGTGTATAGTGAAAACTGGCGGGATGCCCAGACTCTCATCGCCAAGGTAGACGGTGTGGTTGCCGGCCGGGCGGTCCTGGAGCTCTGGACCTACCCGTTCGCGGAGCTTGCAAATCTGGAAGTGATGCCCGCTTGCCAACGGCGGGGCGTTGGATCTCGACTCGTCGCGGAAGCCGTCAGGCGTGCGTCAGATAAGGGATTCCTGGCACTGCACATCCAGACCGATCTCGACAATCGCGATTCCCAGTCTCTGCACGCGCGCCACGGTTTCCTACCGGCTACGCAGGGCGAGATGCTTAGAATGGTACGGTTTCTGAACTATCCCGCACTGTCGCATTTCCTCTGGGAGCATCCTCTGGCCCTGTTTCAGAGCCGCCGGGGAGAAGAAGTCGACGGGTCTCTATGGGAGCTTTCGTGGACCGACCCTGTCAGCGCGGACACGTTGAGCATCGGACTCTCAGGAGGGTCATGCCAATTCGACAGCAACGAATTCGGCCCGGCGGTGAAGACCTTTCAAATCCGGGCAGCCGAGTTCCACTTGCAGTCGAGCATCAGCGGACCCGCCGAGGTCTCAAAGCACCAGGCGTTCGACCTCGTTGTTGAGGTCGCGAACACCGGGTCAAAGAAGACTGAAGGCGCATGCAGACTTCTCCTGAACCCAGGATTCGCTGCCGCGGCGGGAACGCAGGGAGCAGTCGAGTTCTCCGTCAAACCCGGCGCGTCTGAGAAGCTCACCCTCCCGGCGCAGGTACTGGAATCATTCGACGACCAACTCTGGAAAGCGTGCTCATACCCGTCTGTTTCGGTCGGGGTGGAGTTCTTTGTGGACGACTACATCTTCTGGCTGAGCCATCAGGTGAAGGTGGAGCCTCGTGGTTAGAATGAGCACATGAGGCGGGCCGGAAGCCGGCGGCCCTCGTTGAGGAGGCGCATATCTTGAGGTGCAACGGGACGAACATGTATGACATAGATGCACACGCGGCAGAATCGTACGACCAGACAGAGACCTATACCCATGACGTAGAGCTCGTGCAAGATCTGATGAAGACGCGCGGACCTCTGAGGATTCTGGAGCCGTTCTGCGGCACTGGGCGCATTCTGATCCCCCTTGCGCAGGACGGCCACGAGCTGGTTGGGCTCGACAAGTCGAAGGCAATGTTGGATCGCGCCCGGACGAAGATCGCTCAGCTACCGGACGAACTGCAGCGTAGGATTACGTTGATCGAAGCGGATGTTACCACCGACGACTGGCCCAAGGGCTTTGACGTGGTGATACTCGGCGGCAACTGGCCCTACGAGTTGCCGACCGCCGAGGTACAGGAGGGATGCATCGAATCGGCGGCAGCTTCGCTGAAGCCCGGCGGGTACGTCTTCCACGACAGCGACCACATGGAGGGCGAGCTTGACGGGAGCTGGCGAGAACCTGGAATCCACAAGAGACCTGAGCAGTTACTTCCCGACGGCACGAGAATCCAGGGGACCAGCGAGACCATCTGGTACGACGCACCGCGCAGACTCTGGCGGGCTCGCCGGACCACGACCGTAACATTCCCGGACGGAAAGACGCTGAGGAAGGAGCACATTCAACAGAAGCATCCGGTCAGTCAGGCCGAGGTGCGCGGCTGGCTCGATGCGCACGGCTTCAAAATCGAGTATGCGAAAGAAACGCCCGAGCGGATAATCTACTGGGCAAAGAGGGCAGCTAGACCAGATATTGCTGCGCTTCCCGATCGAAGATCATTGCAGGACGGTTAACACTCATGTGCGCTGACGATGTAAGACACGGGATTGTATTCAGGAAATCGCTGGGACGCTACTCTGTCCACGCGGATGGCCGTGTCGTGCTCTGTTCGATCTCAAACAAACTCCGCAAGCATCTCCTCTATCCGAGCGCGGACCCATCATCCGTGCGCTCGCGCGTGGTCGGCGTCGAGCACATTAAGGCAGTTGATCCGATAGCAGTCGGCGACGCTGTTTCCTTCATCGACTCCAGCGACGGAACCGGCATGATCACCAAAGTGCTCCCGAGGCGGACAACTCTCTCCAGAAACGCGCCCGGAGGAAAGGGGCTCGAGCAGGTGGTCGCCGCGAATGTGGACCAGATTGTCGCCGTATTCGCGGCCGCCCGCCCTGCGCCCAAATGGGGCCTGCTGGATCGCCATCTCGTCTCGGCGGAATCATCGAGCCTGCCGGCTGTGATCTGCATCACGAAGATTGATCTCGTGGAAGAGGGCTTCCTAGACGAGGTGCGGGTCTACGAGCAAATAGGCTACACTGTGGTGCTCACCAGCGCGGTGGTCGGCACCGGTTTGGAGGAATCGAAGCAGGCCCTCAGCGGTCGGCTTTCGGTGCTCGTCGGCAAGTCCGGCGTCGGGAAGACCACCCTGCTCAACGCGATTCAGCCGGATCTGGGACTCCGGGTAGCCGAAGTGAGCGACAAGACCAACAAAGGAAAGCATACCACCAGCCACCTCGAGATGTTCGAGCTCGACTTCGGCGGGAGTATTATAGATACGCCGGGGATGCGGGAGTTCGGCGTCTGGGGTGTGGATACGAAGGACCTCGTTCAACTGTTCCCGGAGATGCGTCGTTACATCGGCCGGTGTCGGTTCGGCGCAAGCTGCAGCCACTCCCACGAGCCCGGATGCGTCATTAAGCAGGCTGTAGAGGGAGGAGAAATCGCTCAACGTCGTTACAACAGCTACCTCAGACTGAAAGGATAGTGCAAGTGTGGCCCGCAATCCGATTTGATGTTATGAAGCTGTTCGATCTGCGCGTGAACGACCTCCTGCTTCAGGATCCGTATTTCGTTCGAGCCGCCATGTCCGGTTATGAGCAACTGGGCGATGACTTTTTCATCGGCCTGCTGGACTCGCCGGACGTCGTCGGCTACTTCTGCGAGGTATGTCGTGAGCGGGCGGAATGGCTGATAGACGGCGTGGAACGCGTTCGTCCGCAGCCGCCGGAGCGGATCCGAGAAGCTGAGTGGAAGGTTCTTGAAGCAAGTTGCCCGTGGAACCTGGGGATGGCGAAGTCGCCGGAGACTTGGGATGCCCTTCCCTGGAGTTACTGGGATCCCTCGGCCATTTACGACCGCGTGGACTTGAACGGCAAAGTCGTGCTGGACGTCGGCGCGGGAACCGGGCAAGTGACGCAGCGCAGTGCACCGTATGCCCGGCTCGTCTATGCGCTCGAACCGGTGGCTCGACTGAGGCGATACATCGAACGCAAGATGGGCGCGGCCGGGTTCTCGAACATTCGCACCCTCGACGGCGTCCTGGAAGCGGTACCTCTGAAGGATGCTTCAGTGGATGCAGCAATCCTGTCAAACGGTTCCTTCGGCTGGAATCCCGACAAGGAGCTTCAGGAGCTTGAGCGTGTGGCCAAACCTGGTGGGACGATTCTCATGCTCGGCCCGTGCAACTTCGGCGATGAAAGGATTCTGTCCGCCATACGCGATGCCGGGGGATACGAGCCGTTCGATTTCGAAGTGCCCTATGATGGGACGAAGCCGGGGTTTATCAAGCGGGTGGAATAGACGGTACGGCTTCCTTATAAGGCAGTTGCCGGCATCTTGACGGATACCACTTACCAAGTATCCACACAACATGAAGGAAGCTTGGAAACATTCTTTGAAATGGGAACCGGAGTACCGTTCCAGTGACCGGCATCCACTCCGGAACACTTCGGGAGGACGACCATGCTGAGAATTGCTGTAATTGCACTCGTGATATGGGTATTCACCGGAGGTGCACTCGTGGCGGAGGAGAAGCCAAAGGCGGACGACATTTCGAAGGAGCTGGCCGCCCGGGTCCAGCGAGACACGGAGAAGTACCGGAAGGGCGACGCGGTTATTAAGGTCGTGGACAAGCGCGGTCTGCCGGTCGAGGGAGCTTCCATCAAAGCCGAGCAGCTCACGCACGATTTCCTCTTCGGATGCAATATCTACAGGTTCGACAGGTTCCAGACCCCGGAGGACAACGAGAAGTACAAGCAGCTCTTCAAGCGCGTGATGAACTACGCGACCATTGCTTTCTATTGGGCGGGGTTCGAGCCCGAGCAAGGCAAGCCGAGATACGAGTACGCGGAGAAGGTCGCCCGGTGGTGCAAGGAGACCGGCATCGCGACGAAAGGTCATCCGCTGGTTTGGACGCACGAAGCGGGCGTTCCGAAGTGGCTCCCGGAGGACAAGCCTGACGAAGTGAAGCGCCTGGTTGAGGAACGAATCAGGGCGATCGTCCCGCGCTACAAGGGACTGATTGACACCTGGGACGTCGTGAACGAGTCAACCCACACTCGAACCTTCGCCGATATGTCGGTCTTCGACTACACGAGCCTGCCGGTCCGATGGGCGGAGGATTCCAATGCGGATGCGACGTTGATCGTCAACGAGTTCGGCGTGATCGGCGACACGAAAGGCGCGGGCGACTTCTTCAAGCTGCTAAAGCAGATGAAGGATGCCGGCGTGCCATACGATGCGATCGGCATCCAGACGCACATGCACCGAAGAACGCTTCCCCCGGCGCTGATCCTCGAGACGCTGGACAAGTTCGCCGAGCTGGGGAAGCCGATACATTTCACCGAGACGACGGTGCTCTCCGGCAAGGAGACCAACCCCGAAGAGGAAAAGAAGCAGGCGCGTTACGTAGAGAGGTTCTATCGCGTGTGTTTCAGTCATCCCGCGGTGAAGGCGATCACCTGGTGGGATTTCTCCGATGCCGGCGCATGGCAGGGGGTCGCGGCCGGTCTGGTGCGGAAGGACATGAGCCCGAAGCCCGTCTACCTGGTGCTCGACCGCCTGATCAACAAGGAATGGCGCACCAGCGTGGAGGGCCGAACGGACGCAAACGGCTTCTACACCTTCCGCGGCTTCGGCGGGGAATACCGGGTGACGGTGACCACTCCTTCGGGCGCGACGAAGACGGTGGACTTTCACCTGGCTGAGCAGGAAGACAACGCTGTTGAGGTGAGGATGTAGGCAGGTTGGAGGCTGTTCGGGTTCCGGGATATGGCCCCTCTGGCTCCTTTTAGACAGGCCCGTGCGGTGGAGCACTTAGGGCAGGTTTCTATCCGGGTACTCCGAGGCAAGGATCTCTTCGACTTTGTGTCTTAGTTCAGGGACATCCCGCGTCGCCGTTACCCAGACGATTCCCCACATGATGCCGAAGTACTCGTGGACCGCGATGTTCCGGAACGCGGCGATATCGGCCCATTCTATCTCAGGATGGCGATTCTTGAACTCCCCAGGCAGTCGGGCCACAGCTTCTCCGATGACGATCAGCTTCAGTAGCACAGCGCTGCGGAGCACGTCATTTTCCGCAAAGTCTTGTTCCTGGACATCCGCCAGGAAATCACCTATTGCATGTGCGGCTTCTACTATATCCTCCAGGTACAGCTCCTCACGCCGCATAGAGGACCTCCGCGCTGGAGAGCACGGCTTGCCGGATTCGCGGTTTGAGACCCGCCTTGGGTACTAAGTCCACCCGGCGACGAAGAATCGCCGAGAGCTCTCTTTGCATTCCTGCCAGAGTCGTGAAGCCCACTTGCGCTTCCGGCTCGAACTCGACGAGCAGGTCGATGTCGCTCTGCGACTTGATATCGCCACGAAGAGCAGACCCGAAGAGCGAAAGCTCACGCACTTGATAGCGGCGGCAAACCTCTTCGATTTTTTCGATCGGCAGATCCAGCTCTCGATGGGACATGGTTACACCTTTTCGGCCCTAGATCGGAATCGCCAGGCGACTAACTGTGATTCTAACCAGCGAGGGCAATAGTGTCAAGTCTGGCCGACGGCGCACATTGTCGAACCTGCTAGCGAAGGGTTAGGAGAGAAGTCTGACTTTCCGTGCGCGGACCCCTCAGGGACTTCTACCCGAGAGACGAGGAGCGACTAAAATGCCTGCATAATCCAACCTAACACTATCTGAGTTACCGGATAATGCACCCCCATCAGGAACTGTCAACTGACTGCCCTGTGACCGTCGCATTGCCTACCCCGGAATTGACGAACAGTCTCTCCACTGTTATAATCGTGCATGAAAGCGAATAGAGGATAGAATGAACTGTTATGTGCCTAAACGTGAACCGAACATAGCACTACCGTGTCGCAACTGGATGTACGATTACACTTCAAACGCTCACTCACGAGGTTCCCATGGACGACGCCATTCTCCAACGGATTAGCCGCATCTACGCTGCCATCGGTGCGATCGAAGAAGACGATCCGAACAAGCTCAAGGCAACCGTCATCCAAACGGACAAGATCAAGGCCGTTCTCCAAGATTTCCGGGGCGGCTTCAGCGACGACGAGTTGTCGAACCAAGCCCATTCGGTCATTCACAACATCGCCAACTTGGGCGATCATATGCGACGCTGGGCCTCGCATCATGGGCAGGACAAGAACAAGGTTGACCAAACCGTCGATAATTGTCTCGAACTACAACTAATCAAGGATTTGTCAAACAACGACAAACATGGCTACCCTCCGCGCGATGGCGGCCATTCCGGAAAATGCCCGCAACTGGTTGAAATCAACCGCGTGATGCGCTTGCAAACGCAGGCAAAAAAGGGCTCAATGGTTGGTATGACTCTCGGAGCTGGTGGCGTGCCCAAATTCATCGGAGACGGCACCGCAAAGGCGGTGGTTACTGGCGATGTGGTTGACAACGACAACAACCGCATTGGTGACCTATACGAGATCGCAAACAAAGCGGTCAAAGCATGGGAAAACCTATTGGTGGATTTCGGATTGATCGCAGCCGCAAACGGCACATAACAAGGCGATGAACCCGAGCACACTCGCCTTTTGGTTTTTCAACGTCATTCGCTTCGGCGACGGTTTTCGGTTTCTTTACGTTCAATTCCGTTGGCCCGTGTGCCCGGTTATCTTGGTCGTTGCACATCCCTTACCGTATCCGATTCGGGAGTGGGTCGAACGGCACGGTATCACCTTCATCGGAGAGGGTTAGGGTGAGGGTGCGAAATCTCGCCCGATATTCACAGCAACTTCCCCTCATCCCGGTCTTCGACCGTCCCTCTCCCCAAAGGGGCGAGGAGGAACGGTCCGGCTACTTCTTCGGCTTCTCTTCCAGCGCCTTCAGCCTGGCCTTTGCGTGTTCCAGGTCGGCATCTTTGAGGCCGAGTTCGACGGCGCGGCGATAGCAGGCGCGCGCCGTGGCGGGCATTTCGGCTCTCTCGGCCGCCTGCGCACGGGCCAGCCAGTAGCCGGCATTTTCAGGGTCGAGTTCAGTCAACCGTTCTACGACGGCATACTCATCCTCCGAGCGGCCTGCCTCTGTGTACTTGGTCAACAGCGCTCTCAGCACGGTTACACTCGTCGGGAACTCTTTCAATTTGAGTTCGAGCGCCAGAACGTCATGTTGCGCCGAGGTCCCAAATCGAACGTCCGCCTCCTCGCGCTCACGGACTGGGGCGATGTTGCCGATCCCCCCTACTGGGTCGGCCACCTGGCGCGGCGCCGGCGGTCCGGCGGGCCCCGGAGGCTCCGGCGTGGAATCCTCGATCCGCTCAGTGGCATGGTCGTACTTCTGCGCCATCTTGCGCTGATGTTCCGCAGCCGAGGTTTTGGAAGCCAACCCCGCCGCGTCAAGGGAGTCCGTCGGCGCGGCAGGCGCGGCTTTCGGCTTCCCGCCCGCATACAACTCGACGCCGGGAGCACTCGGGAGCTTCTTTTCACCGCGCGACCCGTCTGCGATCTTAGCGGCGTCTATACCAGGCTCGAAGTGGAAGGCCACGCCGGTTTCGGGGGATCCACTCTTGGGCGCAGTACCGGCTTCCCGATAAGCGCCGGCCGCACGCTCACCCGGCGCGGCTTTGGCCGCCTTCTCGACTGACAGTGTGCCAGGCTCCACGGGCGCGGTTCGGACCTTGCGGTCAGGCGAGAACCCCTCCTTGAGCCCCGGCTGCACCGGGGTCCCCTCTGCTGGAGCGACCTGCTCCACCCCATGACGGGGCGGCGCCTGCCGGCTCCGGGTGAAGAGCGGCCACATAGTAGTTCCAACAATGGCGAAGAGGAGCAGGCCGGCCGCCGCGGCTGAGTAAGTCTGAAGTCTACTCGCCTGCCACCAGGGCCTGCGCACGGGCACCCGGGCGATTTGCGCCATCACACGGCTCCGAAGGTCGGGTGCCGGCTCCATCGCTGGATAGTCGGCCTGCCGAAGCGCCTCGACGGCTTGTGAAAGCGAACTCAATTCCTGGGCACACGAACCACAGGCCGTCACGTGCCGCTCGACACGCTCCAGTAGCTGTGGCGGAAGCGATCCCTCGGCGTACGGTATCAAGTATTTTCTAAACTTGGCACACCTCATATCAGCAACCCTGTTCGAGCCAGCGTAATTCCGCATGCAGCTTCTTGCACGCGTAGTGCAGCCGTGACCACACCGTCCCCACGGAGCACTTCAGTGCCGCCGCGATCTCCTCACACGAATACTGCTCGAAATAGTGCATGACCACCACTATCCGCTGCTTGTCGGGCAGAGATTCCACCGCCCGCCGGACCGCCTTGTTCTGCTCGTTCTCCCGGAGCGACTCGGCGGGAGAGGGGTTGTTCTCGGCCCTTATCATCGAGGCAAGCCCGGTCGCGGGGTCATCCATCGAAACGGTACTCTGGCGTTTCATTTTCTTCAGCCGCTTTAGAGTAGTGTTCACAGCGATGGCGTGCAACCAGGTAGAGAACTTCGCATCGCGCCTGAAACTTCCGATAGCCTGGTACGCAGATACAAAAACGTCCTGCACCAGGTCATCGGCATCCTCCCGGGTATGAACCATGCGCGAGACAATGCCGTATACCGCCTTCTGATACCTGTCAACCAGCTCTCCGAACGCCGCGGCCTCTCCCGCCTGTGCGCGGAGCACCAGGTCAAGGTCGGAGTCGCGTCCCGGTTCGCAGCCATTTGCCTTGCCGACCCCGGTGTCATCGGCACCACGACCCGCGGCCGGCTGCTCTCCAGGGAGCAGGTTGGTCTCCTGCTTGGGATTTGTCATGAGCGCTCACGTGTGAACTTGTGTGATGGGCCGAAGGGTGCCCGTGCCGCGGCCCAAGATCCGCGGTCTTCGGTGCCAATCCTAGCAAATCCACACCAGATTTGCAAATCCGTCAATTACTTAGACCAGGTACGCGAGGGAACCTTCAAAATTCTACGGGGGCATCGGGACATGAATGGGAATTCCAGACTCGATGTCGACGAGATTACTGCATGCATCTGATATAAGGCGGTGGGGCGCGGCACGCGGCCACTGCCCCACCAATTGATAGAACGCGTTTCAGAAGTGTGTTCTCGCCCCTCGATACATCCCGATTTAATCGGGACACTCGGGGCAATCGGAGCCTTGCAATCCGTCTGTCCCGACTAGTCCCGTCCGCCGCGGCTCGCGACGGCGAATGGGACGTATCGAGGGATGATCTCCGATTCTTGAAATATCTTCTGGATCCCTTCGCTCATGAGCTTGCGGGCTGCGGCAACTGTCAGAGATGCTCTCTGACCGGGAGGCCTACGAACAGGCGGCCGTCGACATCGGTGAGTGGATCCATCTCTCCAGCAGCCGCTGCGCGCGCAAAGACGATGCCCGGATGCTTGGCACGCATCGCCCGGTTCAGCACGCTGAAGCCCTTGGGCTCGCATTTGTTTCTCAGCTCGTAACCGACATCCTCAAATCCCAGTGAGATGCGACCAAGGGATTCCCGGGCGCCGACTACACGGGCATACAGTTCCTCAGCCGTTAGACCGTCGCGAAAGGCGTGCCGGATGGGAACGGATTCTCCGTCGAAGTAGGGAGTCATACGGTTTGCCCCGACAAGCGAAGTGAGATAAGCCTCCCGTCCGCGCGCTCCGCTTTTCACAGCGAGAAGCTGAACGCCGAGGTCTTGATCGGTGAAGTCGGTCCGCGAGAAAATGGCCTCAGCGAGTGCGTCGGTGTACTCTTGCCAAGGATCCTGTTCGTGGGTTTGTGGCGCAGAAGGACGCTGCAGACTTGCACCGACAAAGGGGCTCATTGAAGCGCCCGATTCCTTTGCAGCCCGGAAACCCAGGTGCATCAGTTGCTCGGCAGCATCCAGCATTTTGTCAATGCCTTCCCGTTCCGCAACAGCCCTCAGCGCGTCGGCGACGGCGGCGTGGGTAACGAACCCCTCGGGCGTTGCGACATCCACTCCCACGATTTCCTTGATCTCCTTACAGCCTTCCTCGCCGAGGCTCAGGAGCGCCAGACCCCATAACGCCTCATGACTCGGACAGATCCACTCAGTCAGCGATGGGTCCCGACTGAGATGACCCGTTATGGAGAGCTTCTCTCCCGCCTCCATCTGCGCTGCCTCGGTCAGCGGCAGGAACACGGCGGCCTGATCGCCGTCGAAATCAGCGTTCATCGGCCTGCATATCAGAGGATGGAGGCGAATTACTCGATCCGGATAGCGGACGGGTCTGAATGCGATGATGGCAGTCGGCATCCACGTCGGAGCGCGATTGAGCAGCACCCACGAGCGCGCCATGACGGCATCCAGCGCGTGGGTCGCGCGCTTGCTGCGGGTCTCCACCTCCTTGTCGCCGCCAAGCTCGCGCGTGACCAGAGGACCGAACAGCGTCCACGCCATCTCCTCGGCAAGACCCACCTGGTCGATGCGCAGGTCGGCGCCGGGCGCGATGACCGTGCGGCCGCTGAACACAATCCGCGTGCCGAATCGGAGGTGTTCCAGCTTGAGGAGCGCGTCGAAGAACGCCTTTGCGCGTTCTTCAAGATCGGCCGATGCCTTCCGTGTCAGGCTGGCAGGAGCCTCGCTTGAGATAATGCGCTCCAGGCGCGAGTTCGCCTCGACGACTGCACCGTACTCGGGTAGCTCTTCGAAGATGCCGACGTCCGCCAGCTCGCGTTCGCGCAGCCAGGGATGTGGGATTGGACACGCGAGCTTCAGCGATTTGCCCCCGGGAGGCGCGAACTTGAATGTCAATGTCTCCTTACGGAGTTCCATGCGAATCCCCGCGGCCGCCAAGCGCCGGGTCAGCTTGGCTAAGGCAGGACTTGGTGGGCCGGCCTGGTCCACCTTGCCCTCCGCGATGCGCGCTGCGAGCGTATCAGCATCTTCCCTCTCGACGGAACGTGTGTTGAACTGTTCCATCAGGTTCTCGAACGCGCCGACGTCCCGCATGGCATAGTACTCCAGCTCGCCCTGCCTGTTACATGAACCGCCGCTGGTCGTTGACATGTGAATCTTCTCGCGGGCAACGTGATAGGTGCGTCCCCAGTAGACCCATCCCACCGCGCTGGGCCGGGGAAGCTGCTTGCCGTTCCGTCCGAGCGTAAGAAGCTCCATCCCGTCTTCCGGCAGTCCGGCTTTGACGAGACGCTCTCTTATCTCTTCGTTGCCGGGTGCCTGGAACGGCGGCACGACGGCTGTCTCTCCCTCTACATGGGCGATGCGGCCCATCAATGCCTCTCGGATCTGTCCGAAGTTCAGACGAGTATGAAGGCCGATGAAGCTATACACGAGCTCCACCGGTGTGCCATCCGCCATGTGCGGCATCTCGTCATCCGGAACGATCCGGCTCACGACGCCCTTGGTTCCATGGCGATTGCTGAGTTTGTCCCCCGGCTCGACCGGATGCGGGTAATCAAGGCGCTTTGCGCACGACTCGCTGATCAGGATGCCGTCCTCAAAGGTGTCCGCTCCCCAGGAGACAAAGGCGGTCAGCAGGTTCCGCCCGCACCAGAAGTCCGGCGCGTCAATCTCGTTCCCGGTCTGGACGAGAGCGGGCTCGGGGTCCGGCGGCGGCATCCACTGGCGCATCATGTTCACGCCCATTAGCTGCCTGTTCGGATCGTTGTGTTCGAGAAACGGAATCATTGACGCGGTGAGGCCGAGGCCTGCCTCCGGACGGTCGTCTATCGCTACCAGCCTGCCGTCTCGGATCTCCGCTCCCAGGGCGACAGTGAGGATCCGGCCGATGTTCGGGCCCTCCGGTGTCTCGAAAGGACAGGTGCGGCCAAACTGACCCGCTGCGATCACGTCCTCCCGATCGGGAACGAGCAGTCGGCGAAGGTGAGTGTGCCTCGCAAGCCAGTTCAAATCGTCAACATCCTGTCCGCTCCGCGCGATGAACTCCCGCGTCCACGTATCCAGAGGGATCCAGGCCCTGGCGAGAGACACATCCCAGGGCAGGTCCTTCGGCGCTTCTCCCAGCCGCTGTTCGATGTGATCGTAAAGCTGCTCTCCCACGCAGCGGATCTCCGCGACGTCCAGCTCCTCTTGCGAAGCTGTCGGCACGACCACCAGGTGCCTCTTCTCGATGTCGAAAACACCTTCCCCGTCGGGCTGAGGGACGTCGCTGTACTCAAGCTCGACATCGCCGGAGGCGTGGCCGAGAGTTATCGTAACGTTGCAAGTGTAAGCGCCGGTCGGCTCCACCCGGTAGCCGGCCAGCGGCAGTCGGGCGGCCAGAAGCTCCGGCAGCCGGTCATTCATGAACCGGTCGTAAGATTCCTTGTGCCAGGGTGCCGCGGTGTTAAGTGACATTACATTTCCTCCCATGCAGATTCGATGCTCTTCCATTCGTGGGTAAGACGCTGTTTGGCGTAGTGCAGCCGCGACTTGATTGTGCCCTCCGGCACGCCCAATGCCTCAGAGACCTCCCGGACATTCATGTCCTCGTCGTGAATAAGCCGCAGGACCTCACGCTTTTCTTCCGAGAGCTGATCTACAAGACCCCAAATGAGCCTTCGACGCTCGGCCAGCACGACGGCTTCTTCCGGACAGAGCGCCGAGGCGTCGATCATCCAACTCGGGACGAGACTTTCCTCGTCCTCGTCATCGGGATCAGGCGCGATTTCGAGCGGCCTCTCCCTGCGCCGACGTACGGAACGCAGATGGTTCAGCGCCAGGTTTGTGGCGATGCGGAAGAGCCACGCCTTGAGTGGCCCGCGCTCGTCCCACTGGCGCGCACGCGTCCACACGCGCAGCAGGAGTTCCTGCAGGAGGTCGCTCGCAGCG
>Ga0114930_10001433_pt1 | contig 22790 bp, 16 predicted proteins | sample AnhtaG_FD_87300 | JGI IMG/M metagenome (GOLD analysis project Ga0114930, IMG submission 87300) | Deep subsurface microbial communities from Anholt, Denmark to uncover new lineages of life (NeLLi) - Anholt_01485 metaG | ecosystem: Environmental > Aquatic > Marine > Oceanic > Sediment | place... | reverse complement strand
TATTGTAATTGGATTTATTTCTTATATATATAAAATTATTAAGATAAAGAAGATTGGAACATTTCGCATGAAATTCATAATTTTCATTATTATAACTTTCTCATTATTAACCACTTACTTTTATGAATCTGTTAATTTTGAGGTTTTTACACTAAGAAGAAGAGATATAAGCCCGATTCAATGGTATTCGAATAATACTTCCGATAAGAACGTTTTAATTACTGAATTCGGTTGGAAACATGTATTTAAATATTATGGCTATAATCATAATAATACAAATGGTACTCTTGCTTTTGAAGGTAATTTTTACGATCCAAACAATGAAATTGATTTATTTCCCCCAAATAATCATCTTGATGAAAATGGAACGAATATATTAAAAAAGATTAAGGAAGATTATAATACAGATGTATACCTTATTTTTGCTGATACTTATATAATAAATAAAGGATTTGAGCTGTTTGGACAATTATCAAAAGATGAATTAGAAGAATATTACAGTCTTGATTATTTAGATAAAATTTGTTCCTCTAAAACAGAGGGAGGAGAGGAAACGCCTATATTTTGGGTCATTTAAAAATCTCGTAATCTCCGAGAAATATATCATCCAATTTTTCTCGTAAAATCTGTCTTTTATCTCCTTCAATCTTTATCATTTTTGGTAATTTCCCTGCTTGACCAATCTTATCTTCCCTGCTAATAAAAGTACCTATAACCCCATCAATATCATCAGCAATATCTAGTCCTTTTTTTATTGATTTTTCAACATCCTTACCTTTTACTGAATTTGCTACTTTAGTTGCTGCAGCGTCAGCTAGAGTCGCGTTTGTGGCAAAAATAGTAACAGCATCAGCTTGTCCAAAACTAATAGCATGCCCAATGGTTGCAGAACTTGTACCAATACCAATTGGACAATCCTTTTTTTCTATTAAAAATCCAATATTCAAATTCAATTCATTATTTCCAGCATACAGAGCTATATTCATAGGTTTTATAGAATCTATAGCAATTTCACCCCCATTTTCTACTAAGGCAATTTTGGCTTTAACAAAATCGGAGTCTTCTTTCTCATCTCTATTTTTCATAACTTCTAACATGAGTTCGGCTAGGGCTCCCGCAACAGCAGCCATAGGACCTACATCACAAATATAGGCTGCATCAGCCATTAATTTAATAACTCTTATTTCTGTATTCACTTTAATAGGAGATAGTGAAATTAAAAATTGATTATTTTTTAACACGTATTTCTCTAAATTTCCCCGATGTAGATAAAAAATTTTTCTCGCTTTTAATATTGCAGTTTTGGATTCTGAAATGATAGTTATATCAGATTCTTTTTCTGAAAAATGTGTTTTATATACTTTCAATTTGGGTATCTTTTTAATTCAAAATCTAAGTGATATAATGAGTTTAATAACAAATAAATATAAATAAATTGGGTTTCATTATTTAATCAAAATTAAAATTTCCAAATTATGAGTCAAATTAATTACGAGGAAATTATCGCACAATTAAAATCTGATTTAAATGCTGAATGTGCTATAGCAAATAAGTATGGAATAATATTAGGAACCAAGATTAAAGAATTATCTAAGGGAAAAGTTATTCCTCAAAAAATTCTTTCGCTAATTTCAAATTCAAAAGAGATTGCTAATGAATTAAATTTAGAAAAGATAAATTCATTTGCCATCGAAGCTCAAGAAAATAATTATTTATTTTCTTTTTCAGAAAAATTGATCCTGATTTCAAAACTAGATCTAAGTGTTAATTTAGCTAAATTTATGCCTAGCATAAGTGTTTTTTTGCAAAAATTAAGCGAAAGTTCGAAAGATGAGGAGATTAAAGAATTCTCAATCTTTAATTTTTCTAAGGAGTTATCAAGAATGGAAGATACTCTAAAACAAGAAGAAATAAAAAAAGAAAAATATTCAATTATAAAAGATCTAGTAAGACACGTCTCTAGCTAATATTATATTATATTTCATTGGTGAATTATCATTCTAAGGCAAGTATTCATTTATAAAGGGGAGGAACTTCTTTATTACAGACATTTTGGTAAAGCATTAAAACATGAAGCTTTAGATTATCTTATATCAGAAATCATGGAAGATGAATCTACCAGAGGGGAAGATAGTGTGGAATTCCATGATTATTATAAATTTAGAGTATCATACGTAACACAAAAGAGTTTAGGAATAATTGTTTTATTTGTTACTGGTTTAACAGATAAATTTGATAATATTAAAAAGGAATTAGTGAAATGTAGGAAAGAATTTATTAATTTATTTGAAGAAATCCTACAACATCGTTTTGATGCAAAAACTTTCGAAGTGTTTGATCCAATAGTAGATTCAATCCATAAAAATCTTCGGCCTAAGATATCTTTGATTGGTTTTTCTGGAGTAGGAAAAACAACTATAACTAGATTAATCAGAGCAGAAGAAATACCAATGCAACATATACCTACAATTACAGGTGATATTGCTACTGTAAGAATAGGAAAATTACATTTTCATTTATGGGATTTTGCTGGACAGGAACAATTTAGTTATCTTTGGAATAATTTTATTAAAGGTAGTGATGCTGCTCTTTTAATTACTGATTCAACCTTAGAAAATGTTGAAAAAAGTAAGTTTTTCTTAGAATTAATAAAAGAACAATCCCCACATGCACACACAGCAGTAATCGGAAACAAACAAGATTTAAAAGGAGCTATTAAACCTGCCCAAATTGAAAGGATTTTAGGGTTAAAAACATACTCTATGATCGCAAAAAAACCTGAAAATCGGGACAAGATGATTCAAATTATTGCTGATATATTGGAAATGAGCGCAGAGGTCTCACCCTTATTAAAACCGCTTTTAGAGCGAGATAAATTAATAGAAGAAGCGACAGGAGCATTGAAAAGTGCAGATTTCGAAAAGGCTGCATTTCTTTTTGATAAGATTAGTGATTTGTGCATAGAATTGGGAGATGATTCATTAGGTAAAGAATTTTTTGAGAAATCACAAAAAATTAAAACAATGTTAGAACAAGTTGGGGCTCCTCAACCAACACCAGCTTTTCCAATAGAAACAGATAGAGCTGAACAATCTAAAGCTTCAGGAAAACCAAAATTCTCAGAAGAAGTTATTGTATCAAAGCCAACAATCCCAATTGAAACATCAGAAATGCCTAAGCCCCCTGCACCTAAACTTCCACCTCCAAGACCAATAATAGAACAAACAGTAGATCATAATATAGCAGAATTACCAAAAGAAAAACTAGATTCTCCAATAGATTGGATTAAATCTAGCAAGCTTATACCAGAACAAAATAAAGTGATGGAATCTGAAATTGAAAATAAGAATATCGGTTTGAAATTAAATCCCGAAGATTATATGGTAAAAATTAGGCCAAAAACTATAGGAGCTGTACCGAAAGATGCTAAATCAAAATTGAAAACATCTGCATATGGTCATGTTAAAAATATACCCTCCTCAAAAGAAGAAGCAATTGTTAGTCAAACAAAAACACAAGAATCTGTGTCAATGAAAATTACTGAAGAAGTGCCAACAGTAAAATCACCATCCCGTCCTTCAGAATTATTCAAGACGGATACCCAATCGATATCTACGCAACCACTAGAGACTCATGAACTATTAAAATCTACTGTAACACCATCAGACACAATTCCAGAGACGGTTGCTAAAGATGTTATTGAAACTGAACGACCGATATCTACGCAACCACTAGAGACTCATGAACTATTAGAATCTACTATAACACCTAAAGACACAATTCCAGAGACAATTGCTAAAGATGTTATTGAAACTGAACAACCGATATCTACGATTGATAAAATTCAAATAGACCATGCGAAAAAAACACTGATAGAATTAAAATTAAAAAAAGCTGATTTATACAAAATGGCTTTAGATTTTGATATAAAAGAACTTAAAGGTGAAATTTCTGAAGAGGAACTTGAAAATAAAAAGAAGAAAATAAAGGAATATGAGAAAAAAATAGATATTCAGATTCAAGAGATGCAAAAACTATTAAAAGATTAACCCCAATAGAAACTGATCTCATCCAATAATTTTTTTACTCTTTTGAAAAACACTTAGTTAAAAAAGTAAGTATCCCAATAGAGAATACGTATAGAATTAAAATTGATTAAATAAAACTCTTTAAATATTCATTAGGTACATTTGCATCTCCGATCTTTATTCCCTTTATCCCTCCATGGTAATCGGAACCACCTGATTTTATTAAGTTATATTTTTCTGCAATATTTCTGTAATAATTTGGGAAAAATTCTTGTGCCCATGTAGCTTTATCTGTTTCATAAAATGGTCTGTTTTTCGCATAAGTATATTCGATTTCAATCCCTTCAATTCCTGCTTCAACACAAAATTCAATAAATTTTACTCGATTTGATACCTGATAAATTCCAGGATGGGCAAGAATAGGGATGCCTCCAACAGATTTAATTAAATCAATAGATTCCTCAAGGTTGAGCTCAATTTCTCTATCTACAAATGCAACACCACCAATACTAATCATCTTAAAAAGATCCTTTTTAGATTGTCTTTTAATCTTATCTGGGTTATTTTTTATCATAATTTCAACAATATGAGGGCGTCCAATAACCTTACCTCCTGCTATAGCTTTAACTTCTTCGAAAGAAATATTATAATCAAATTCATTTCTAAGACGATTACAAATCGCTTCTTTTTGTTCCAATCTTCCTCTAATTTGATTTTCTATCGAATTTGTTAATTTTGTTGAATTGTGATCGATATTTAAGCCAAGAATATGTATATTTATTAATTCTCTTTCGGGTTCGTGTTTTATTGAAATCTCAATGCCTGGTATTACAATTAAATCTTTTTTTTCCCCATAGGATAAAAAATCTCCCAATCCATCAATTGTATCATGATCTGTTAAAGCAATGGCCTTTAAGTTAAGTTTTAATGCTTTATCGATTAATTGAGAAGGTGTATTTAAACCATCAGAACTAGTTGAATGAAGGTGAAGATCAATCATGTGATATGAAAATTAATTCTGAAATTTTACTTTTTCTTAAAATTTCATAAAGGATTTGAAAAAAATATAAGTGTACAAGAATTAAAGGGTTTAAACAGAAGTGTTTAAAACATATGCCTATAACAATTATGAAATTTGGAGGTTCGTGTTTGATCGACAAAACGGCATTCAAAAAAATTCTTAATATTAATAATATCTATAATGATGTAAAGAAAATTTTTGTGATTTCAGCTTTAAGCGGGATAACAGATTTACTTCTAAAAACAGCTCAAAAATTAGAAGACACTAAAATAACTGATCAAGCTATTTCTTTAATAGAAAAACGGCATATTGACATAATTGAACAAATATTTGAAGAAGATTCTGAGTATTATATTAAAGCTAAAGACTGGATTGACGATAAATTAAGTGAGTTAGATGATGCATTTGCGGATATAAAAGAATTTGGATTAGAACCGTATTATAGAGATTATGTTCTTAGTTTTGGGGAGATACTTTCAACCTATATTTTAAATCAGTATCTTTTAAGTAATGGATTAGATTCTGTATATATTCCAGCAAATAAAATTATAATTACAAATGATGAATTTAATAACGCCTATCCTTTATATGATTTAACAAATTCTCGAGTTAAAAATCTTTTAACTCCTCTTTTGGAAAATCCTAAAAAAGATACTATAATTTGTTTAACCGGCTTTATTGGAAGAAATAAAATAGGATATATTACAACTTTAGGAAGAGGTGGTTCAGATTACACTTCAACAATAGTAGCTCATTCTCTTTTTAGTATTGGAGATGATAAGGATATTAAAGTTATTTTATGGAAAGATGTCGATGGATTATTAGCAATAAATCCAAAATATGTCTCTGAATCTTCCCTAATAAAGAATTTAAATTATGATGAAGCAAAACATATTGCTAATTTTGGAGCGAAAATCCTTCATCCAAAATGTTTAGAAGCAATAGAGAGATTTAAAATACCCTTGGAAATTAGGAATTTTGATAAACCTTTAGATGGCGATTTTACTGAAATTTCAGATCGAACAGATAAAGAACAAATAAAGGGAATTTCTGCTGTTGAGTTGGCAACGATTATAACAGTAATTTCCGGGAGTTTAGTTGATGTGCCTGGAGTTTTGGCAAAAATCTTCAAAACCATGAGCAAAAATAAAATAAGCGTATCTTTAGTTGCGCAAAGCTCATCTGAAATAAGCACTTCTTTTATTGTTAGTGCAGAGGATTCGGAAAAGGCACTCCAAGCATTAAAAAATTCAAAGTTCTTTTCAGAATTTTTCGAAATAAAAGGGGAAGATGTCGCAGTAATTAACATAACAGGTTTAAAAATCCTTGAAACTAGAACTAAAGCAGAAATATTCAATGCGTTAGATAAAAAACACATTAAGGTTAAAGCAATTTCTCAAAGCTATAATGAACTAAATTTATCAATTGTTATTAATAGAGAAAAATTATCAGATGCAATCACAATAATTCATAACGATTTATACGAAGAATTTGAATCCTAAATAGAATTCATTATATCTTTAATAATTCAATATTAAGTATAAAAGAGCTATTTAGGATAAAGAAAAAGAAAACAAATAATATAACAACTAAGTTCTTGAATCTATAATTCGACGGGTCAATTCAGTAAAGGCACCATCAACATTTACACCCGTTTTGGCAGATGTTTCAATATAAATACTCCCTTCATTTTCTGCAAAAGAACGAGCTTCATCTCTATCTATAACTAAACCAACATCCTCGATTAAATCCGCTTTATTTCCAATTAATACAAAAGGAATATTCTCTCCCGCAAACTGGCGTATCTCCGTTAACCATTTCCTAGTTTCTGTGTAAGTTTGCTCTCTAGTTAAATCAAATACCAAGAGGGCACCGGCAGCTCCTTTGTAAAATGTACTACGTATAAACTCAAATCGCTGCTGACCTCCAATATCCCATATAGAAAGCGTTGCTATTTCACCAGATCTAAATTCTACATCTTTAGTAAGGATATCAACCCCCACTGTTAATTTATAGTTTGCTTGGAAACGGTTCTTTATAAATCGTTGTACAAGTGAGGTTTTCCCAACGGCAGCAGCTCCAGTGAGTAATACTTTTAGTTTAAAACTTGACATTAAGCTTCACTTACGTCGATTATTTTGATATTTTTTATATTTTTAAGTTTTGTATATAAATTAATTATAAAATTATGATATTTAATAATTTATTTAATTTATTAATCCAAATTAAATTATAGATTTAATATATTAAATATTTAAATATTTTTACATAAACTTAACCAGAATTTTAATCGTTCTAAACCTGATTTATACATTATTGTGGCATAAAAAAGATTTATATTTAGTAGAATAAAAAAAATGCAAATCTTTTAACTATTAATTATCTTTTTTGAATTTCTTTATATTCTATCAAAGTGGGAAAATAATCAAGATTCAAGTGAGGAAAATACATAGCTTCAGCATATTCTTTTTGAAATTCTTCTTTAACTGCTATTTCTATATATTGAATTCTGTTTAACAATTGTTCTGCTTTATTTCTTAAATCTTTATTTAACAAGCAATATTGAGCTCCAATTCCCGCAGCATTACCAATCTGAAATATTTTTTCATTAGGTATGTCAGGAATCATTCCAATAAATTTTGCATTTTCTGAATTGATATAATTCCCAAAAGCTCCAGCTAAAAATACTTGTTTGATTTTTAAGCTTTCACTACCCATGTTTTGTAAAATAAGTCTTGTTCCAGAAAAAAATGCTGCTTTTGCCATTTGAATTTGTCTGATGTCATTTTGAGTTATAGTTATATCTTTTCCTATAGACGTTTCGTCTTTATTAACAATAATAAACTTAAAAGATTTATCAGATTTAATCAATCTCTCATGATTGACAAGGTCTTTATTGAAATTACCACTCCTCGTGAGAATTTTAGATTTTAACATCTCTGCTACCGCATCTATTAAACCAGATCCACAGATCCCTATCGGTTTTTTATTCTTTATTGTTGAAAAAGATACGTCTAGATTATCAGGATCAATTTTTAGTGAATCAATTGCGCCAGCAGCTGCTCTCATACCATCACTAATATGAGCACCTTCTAATGCTGAACCAGCGGCGCACGAACCAACAGCTAAAGCTTTCCGGTTTCCTATGATAATCTCTCCATTAGTTCCAATATCAATTGCTAAAGTGAGATCTTTTTCTTTATATATATTTGAAGAAAGAATAACTCCAATGGTATCAGCTCCAACAAACCCAGATATAACTGGAGCAGTATAAACTATACCATTTTTAGAAATATTAAGCTTCAAATCTTTAGCTGTTACATTTAATCCCTTTTGAATAACAGGAACAAAGGGACTTAATCCAATATTAGTAGGGTCTAATCCTAAAAATATATGATGCATAACGGAATTCCCAACAATGCTAGCTTCATAAACTCGAGATGGATTAATTTTAGCTTTAGAACATGTTTTCAATATTATTTCATTTAAATCTTTTATTACTACGGAATTCAATACATCAAGGTTTTTTCTATCACTCTTTATAAAAGTTAATCTGGTGATAACATCTTCTCCATAAGCTGTTTGGCTGTTTAAATTAGAATCTAATGCATATACTTTTCCGTTATTTAGATTTATTAAATAACCGACTATAGTTGTCGTTCCTATGTCAAAGGCTATCCCATAATTGTCCTCAACAGTATTACCAGGTTCGCAAGCTATTATAGTTTTATTATTCCATAAAGTAATGGTAATTTTATGTTTTTTTTCTCTTAAAATATTTGGCAAATCGTTTAATAAATCTAAACTGATATCAAATTGAATATTTCTACTAAAATTTTTATTCGTAGAAATAAGCTTCTTAATAATCCTTTCAAAATCAGCTTGAGGTTCTTCTAAGGAGGCTGTATCAACCTCAAGATAGTATTTCTTAATTGCAGGAAGTAATTTTACTCCCTTTCCAACCCCAGCAGTGAGAATATTAAAATCTTCCAGCATTAACTCATTCGGTAAAAATATCCGAAATTGAGATGATTCAATTTTTTCTAATGATTGGAGTTTATTCTTATCTATTCTTGCTTGACATGCTAACCGCCAACCATTTTCTAAATCTATTTGATCTAAGAATTTTCTCTCAGCACTGGTTGGTAGGTTAAAAAATTCTTTACCTTTTTGAATTAATAACCTACATTTTCCACAAGTACCTAAACCACCACATATAGATCTGATTGGAACACTTAAATCTGAAAGTAGATCATACAGTGGTTTATCACTTGTTAATATCACCCTCCTTGAAATTGGTTCAATATCAATAATGATATTTTTATTTTTAAAATCCATATCCTATTTTTATAAATAATTTATATTTTTTCTCAAAATCTGAGTTCAATCTTCTTGTAAATTAGATAAAAATTAACGTATTCAGTAATTTAGTTAAGATAATTATAACAATATAAAAAATTTAATTACTTAGTTGGGATAATTTAAAGTAAGAAAATTAATTGTTATTTTTTAATTCAAATTACGATTAAACAGGTTTTTTTAAAATGCAAAATCCAGAAGAATTAGCTCAAGAAGCTTTAAAATTTTTAGAACTTGCTCAAAAGTTTGAAGAAGAAAAAATGGCAGAAGAGGCAATCTCAAATTACCAAAGAGCAGTGGAATTTCTGAAAAAAAGCGGATATTTAATGCATAGAATTAATGAGATATATGAAAGAATAGAAGAATTGAAAGATTTCATAAAACAGAAAAAGTTATATCAACAGACTCAAATTAAGACTCAAGTAGAACAACTCCAAGACCAAGCATTTGCCTTATTAGAAGGGGCTAAAAAATTAGAATCTGATGGCTTTTTTGAAGATGCTATCCAACAATATATATCGGCTATTAATTTATTAAATCAATCTGGTTGGTCTGAAACTCAGTTAGAAAACTTAAGATTAAAAATAAAAGATCTTTCCGATACCTTAAAAAAGGAACAAGATATTCATCAAAAACAACAAAAAGAACTGACTCCTCCTGAGGAATATCTACAAAAAATAGAAGATAGAAAACCTGAAGTTGTTGGTATGTTTGGGGAAACAGCAAGTAGAGAAAAAGCAGAATCTATAGCCCGATATAGATCTAGGAAGATACAAGAGGAAGAAACACAAAATCATGCGTTTGCTCATATAGATAGAGCTAAAGAATTTGAAAAAGAAAGAAAATTCGATAAGGCAATATTGAATTATGAAAGCGCAATAGATTTATTAAATTCTATAGGGTGGGATGAACAAACTCAAAAAATTAAGGTTATTATTGAGAAGCTTAAGAAAGACAAACAACAATTTGAAGACTTTCAACAAAAACAAGCTAGCATTGAAATAATAGGTAAAACAACAAGTGAAGAATCAATTGAAAAATCAGAAACAGAATTGGAAAAAGCTAAACTAATTGAATTTGAAGAAAAAAAGAAGAGAGAAGAAAATATTCAAGCAAGTGCGTTTAACTTAATTAATATTGGAAAAAGATTCGAAAGGGAGAAAGATTATGAAAATGCCATTCAAAAATTTGAACAAGCCGTTGATTTATTCAAATCAATAGAATGGGATTCATATATTCAGCCTGTTATTAATTTAATAGAAGACATTAAAGTAAGGAAAGAAAGAGAACAAAGAGCAGGGCAATTAAAAGAAAAAAGACAAAAAAATATTACAATTCTTCAAAAATCAATATATAGAAAGCAAAAGAAAGAAATTTTTCAATCTGCAAAGGAATTGGATTTACGAAGACGACAATTTGAAGAAAAAAGAGAAGATGAAACAAAGAAGGAAAAACACTTTTTTACAATTTTAAGTAATGCTGATAGCATTTTACAGTCAAAAAATTATGAAGAGGCGATTAATGAATATCAGGATGCTTTAAAACTTATAGAAGAATTGGGTCCTGGTTGGGAAACTTATGTTTCTAATATTAATAATACCATTTCAAATGTACAAAAATTAAAAAATTCACAACTAAAGAAAGAATATGAAGTTCAACAGAAACTAGAAAAAAGAGAAATTGAGGAATTAGAGTTTCAAAAACAAATTGCTAATCAATTAGATAAAGAGCGAGAGTATTTAAAAGAAAAAGAAATTGTATTAAAAGATAAAGAAAAAGAAATAATATATTTAGAACAACGTAAAAATGTTGCATTTGAATCTTTAGATTCTGCTATAAATTATATAAACCAAGGGGATTATGATAATGCGATAATAGCTTACCAAAATGCAGGTAATATATTTGCTGAAATTCAATGGAAGGATGAAATTCCTATAATAGAAAAGTCTATACTAAAAGTTGAAGAACTACGAAAAAACCAAAAAATTCTAAAACAAAAAAGAATGCAAGAAACGTTGGAAAGACAGAAAGAAGATGAAGCATTCCAAAAACAGATTTCTCAATATTTAAAACAAGAACGTGAAAAATTAAAGAAAGGAGAAATAGAATTAAAAAAACGTGAGGAAGAACTAAAATATCGTGAAGAAAGAAGAGAAGCAGGATTTAAATTGCTTGAGCAAGCTCAAGATGAAGTAACCAAAGGAAATTTTGATAAAGCTATTGAGATACTTCATTATACCACAAACTTCTTCGCTGAAGCTCAATGGCAAAATGAAATTAGTTTAATTCAAGATTCGATAATTGAAATTGAAAATAAAAAAAGAGAAGCAGAAATACAAGAGCAGATAAAACTACAAACAAAATTGGAAAGAGATAAGCAAGACAAAGCTTTTCAAAAGTTGGTAACATATGAGATAAAATCACGTCAAGAAAAACTAAAAAAACAAGAGATTATTATTAGGGAACGCGAAAAAGAAATCGCATTTCGTGAAAAGAAGAAAGAAGAAGCGTTTAGTTTACTAGATGAAGCGCACAAATTAGTATCTGTTAATAACTATGATGCTGTTCTTGAAATTTATTATGGTGTATTAAACTTGTTTGCCCAAATTCAATGGAAAGAAGAAATTTCAATATTAAAAGAAGCAATACAAGATATAGAGGAAAAGAGGAGGGAAGAATTACTTTTTAAACAGAAACAATTACAAATAGCTATTAAAAAAGAAGTAGATGATAAAGCTTTTATCGAAAAAATTAAATATCAGAGAGAAAGAGAAAAACAAGAAGCTCTTACAGATTTAGAATTTATTGAAAAGCAAAAGAAGATATCTGCTCAGAATTTAACTAAACAACAGGAAGCTTTTAAAATGATTGAAGGAGGAGAAAATCTACTTCAAGTTGAGAAATATGAGGAGGCTGCAAAAAATTATCGGAAAGCAATAGAGATATTAAAAGAGATTGGCTGGGGAACGGATTATTTGAAATTATTAAACGAAACAATATTCACAATACAATCTAGAAAATTAGAAAAAGAAAAAGCGACCCAAATTGAATTTGAATTAAAATTAAAACATCAAAAAGAAGAAGAACAATTTCAAAAGAAAATTTCTGGATATCTGAAAACAGAACAAGAGCGAATTAAAGCAAAACAAATACAATTTCAAAAACGCGAAGAAATGTTAGATATTATGGAAACACGTAAATCAGAAGCTTATAGTATGATGGATAAAGCAGAGAATTTATTAGACCAAGGTCAATATAACGAATCAATAGAAAACTACAGGCAAGCTGAATTAAATTTAAATGAAATTGGTTTTCCAACTGATCTTATTAGAGAAACTATTCAAAAGATTCAAGAAAAAAGAAGAGAGGAAGAATTAAATAAATTTAAAGAATTAGAGATTAGTCTCAGAAAAGAACAAGAAGATTTGGCATTTCAACAACAAATTTCTGAAAAAGTAAGACTGGAACAGGAAAAAATGAGAGAAAAGCAGGAGAAACTAAAGAAACAGGAAGAAAATAGGTTGGTAATCGAAAAGAAAGAAGAAAATGCATTTAATATATTAGAAAAAGCACAAACCAACATTGCTAAGGGAGAATTTGATAAGGCAATTGTTTTATATCAAGAAGCATCTGAGATTTTTACAGAAATTCATTGGGATGATGAAATTAAGTTAATTCAGAACTCAATCAGAGATGTTGAGAATAAAAAGCGTGAAGCTGAATTGAAAAAACAGAGAGAGTTAGAAGAAGCTTTAGAACATGAAAAACTCGAAAACGCGTTTCAAGAACAAATTGTAATAGAAATAACAAGTCAAAGAGAACAAATAAAACAAAGAGAAATTGTCCTCAGAAAAAAAGAAAAAGAAATTGCTTATCGCGAGGAACAAAAGGAAATAGCCTTCAATTTATTAGATGAAGCTCAAGCTCTTCTCTCACAAGGAAAATATGATAACGCACTCAAATTATATAATAATGTTGCTAATATATTTGCTCAAATTCAATGGGTTGATGAGATTCCTATAATTCAAGAAGCAATAAATGATATCAAGAAGATAAAAAGAGAAAAAGATATCATACAACAAAGAGAATTAGAAAAAGCAATAGAAGATGATAAAGGTAATTATGCTTTTCTGGAGCAAATTAAAGTTCATAAAGAACGAGAAAAATTAATGGCAATGAGGGAAATGGAATCAATAGAAATACAAAAAAAAGCAACAACACATAATTTAATAAAACAGCAAGAAGCATTTAAACAAATTGAAGAAGGGGATGAATTACTTAAACAAAATAACTTTGAAAACGCCTTAAACAAGTATAATGAAGCTATTACTATTTTAACCGAAATTGGGTGGACTGGGGCTTATTTAAAATTATTGAATGACACTATTAGTACAATTAAGAGTAGGAAAAGAGAATTAGAAGAAGCCAAAAGATTAAAACAGCAATTATCAATTAGACAACTAAAAGAAGAGGAAGAATTCCAGAAAAAGGTTTTCGAATCTATTCAGAGTGAAAAAGAGAGATTAAAAGAAAAAAAAATCCAAATTCAAAAACAAGAGGAATTACTAAAATTATTGGAAAAAAGAAAGTCAGAAGCATTTGAATTAATGCATGATGCTGAAAAAATTTTAAGTAAAGGTCAATATGAGCAAGCGATTGAAAAGTATCGTCAAGCAGAATTAATATTATATGAAATCGGATTTCCTACTGGAGCAGTTAAGGAAATGATAAACAAAATTCTAGCGAAGAACAGAGAAGAAATCATTTCAAAGCAGAAAGATTTGGAGAATATGTTACGAGAAGAAAGCGAAGAACTTCAATTTCAGAGAAAAATTGCTGAAAGTATACAAATAAATGAAATGAAGATGAAAACTAACCAGAAAGAATTTGAAAGACAAAGGGAATATTATGATTACATGGAGAAAAGAAAGATGGAAGCTTTTGAACTCCTTGAAGAAGCAGAAATCTATATGAATCAAGCTCAATATGATAAAGCTCTTGAATATTATCGTTCTGCTGAAATTTTACTAAATGAAATAGCCTTCCCAACTGAAACTATTCGAGAAATGATTCAAAAAGTTCAAGAAAAGAAAAAAGGGCATCAACTACAGAAACAAAAAGAACTAGAGCTAAAACTTCTAAAGGAAAGGGAAGAATGGGAGTTTCAACACAACATTACCGAACAATTTAAAGAAGAAACAGAAAGATTACAAGTAAAACAAGTACAAATTGAGGAAATGGAAAATTTGAAAGCGAAGCTTGAAAATAGAAAACAAGATGCTTTTAAGATTTTGGATGAAGCAGAGGATTCATTAAAAAGATTTGAATATGAGAAAGCTATTGAAAGTTACAGAAGAGCAGAATTAATTTTAAATGAATTGCATTTCCCGACGGATTCGATTAAGAGTATGGTAATGAAGATTAGACAAATAATAAAGCAAAAGGAAGAAATGCAAGAATTACAATTTCAAAGAGAACTAGAAAAAGTACAGGAAGAAAAAGATTTACAATTGCTTATTGAAGAAAGGCAAAGACAAGAAAGAGAAAAGAAAAAAGCCCAACTATTAGCACTTCAAGAAAGAGAAAGAATTATTCAAGAACAAATGAGTATAAGAGAATCTGCTTATTCTATGTTAGAAGAAGCAGGGAAGTATCTGAAACAATTAATCCCCGACTACAATAAAGCTATTTCTTTATATGTTCAATCTAGGAATCTTTTAGCAGAAAATATAGGATGGGAACTTGAAATAAATAATTTAAATGCTTTGATCAAGGATTTACAGCAAGAACAGGTTAATTATCAAGAAAAGAAACGATTAGAGGAACAAGCGCGAGTCCAAAGACAGAAAGAATATGAATTATTCCAAGAAGAAGTTAAAGCAAGAAGATTAGAACAAGAAAAGCTAAAGAGAGAACAAGAAAGGCAATACAGGGAATTAATTCTAAGTAAACGTAGAATAGATGAAATTAAAGATGAGGGATTAAAATTAATAGATGAAGGTAAAAAGTGGGGAGCATATCATGACTTTAAGAGAGCCTATCAAAATTTTGAGATGGCAAAAGGAAAGTTTAAGGATATTGGTTGGCTTGAAGAAATAAAATATATTGAAACTGAAATAAAAAATACGAAAGCTCTTGAAGAAAGAGTTGAAGGCGAGGAATTAAAAATCCAAAATCTTCAAGATCAATTAGAGAAGCAGAGAGTATTAGAAGAAAGTCGCAGAAAAACAGAAGAAGCGCAATTGAGAGAAACTATTGGAGACGTTAGTAATCTAGCCAATGAAGTTATTAATTTAATTGAAGAAAGGAGAAAACAACAAGAAATAACAGATACCCAGAAAAAAGAGGAGATAAAGTATGAGGCAAAAGAATTTAGACGAATGATGGGAGATATGATAAAAATAAAACAAGAGCTTATTAAAGAATTAGAAACAAAAGAAGTAGAAACACGAGATTTCCAAGAAAAATTACAAAAGGCTAAAGAAAGAGAAGAAGTAGATAATTTAAAAAGGATAATTAAAGAAGCGGGGAAAAAGGAAAAAAAATAATAAATGATTTTATTGTCTATTAACATTCAAATTTTAGATATTGTTATTTCCTTATACTTAAACTAATCAACTGAAAGAGTTTATATTTAGATGATTAAATTATAATAGTATATTCGTAAAAAATGAGGATATTTGGAATGACTGAAAAAATTGAAGATGTTGTTAAGGCACGTATGTATGCTCGACAACAGCTTATTGACGGATGGGATCAAGACATCATAAATGAAGGATGTATTATAATCATCGGAGTAGGCGCGTTAAGAATATTATAATTAATAAATTTCGCGAATGGCTGTGAAATCGCTAAAGATTTCGCTCTGATGGGTATAGGTAAATTAATATTAGTTGATCTTGATACAATTGAAACGTCTAACTTGTCTCGTCAAATGCTATTTAGACCTGGAGATGAGGGACGCCCAAAAGCAGAAGTCGCAGCTGAACGACTAAAAGAAATGAATCCTTACCTTAATATTGATTTTTATTTTGAAAAACTTCAAAAGTTACCAATGTCTGTATATGAAGAATCAGACGTAGTTGTCGCTGCTTTAGATAACTTTAATGCAAGATTAGATTTGAACAAAATCTGCCTTAGAATGAAAAAACCCATGGTTGAGGGAGGTACAGTAGGTTTTGAAGGACATGTACAAATCGTAATTCCTGAAGGTACAGGATTAAGATATAAAAATAAAAGAAATGAAATTGGAAATTTAGTAGAAGCAAGACTTTGGGAAATAACGGATACTGAATACCCTGATTATTTTAGGGCTCAAAGAGAAATTGAATTATTAGAAGAAGAAATTGAACGAATAAAGAATGCAAGAATCAATCCTATAGTCAATAAAATAAGAAAAGAAATAGAATTGGTTTTTGATTGGAAATATGCACCTGAGTTTTTAGACCAAACACCATGTTATAGATGTTTAGTTCCAATTCCTCCTGCTGATGATAAATTAGTAGCTGCGTGCACTTTAAAAGGGTTACCCCGTAATAGAAATCATTGTGTTATCAAAGCTGAAGTTGAATTTGAAAAAAAATACGGTCATAAGCCAGATCTCAATTTAAATGATGAAGTTCTTAAGTTAAAGGAGATTGCCAAAGTAGAATTAGAAAATCTAAGAGAAAGAGTATTTAATGAGAATGTTCCTTCAGAAGAGAGGGATTCTTTAACCAAAGAAGAAATTGAAGATTGGAAAAAAAATATTAGAGAAACATTTGGACCAGATTATAAGTTTGAGGAAATGGAAAATATTTTGGGAAATAAAATAGCTGCGATACAAACAGTTAGTTCTGTTATCTCTAGCATTCAATCTCAAGAAGCGTTAAAACTTTTGTTCAGAGTTAATGGGAGAAATATTGGAGCCCCCATGGATCCTCCGTATGTCAATTATAATGGGGTCTATGGTCAATTTGATCACCTAAATATCTTAAAAAGAGATGATTGTCTTGCTTGCGGAAAAATAGAAGGAGAAGAGAATGTTCAAATTGTAGTTCCTTTTGATGCGAATGTAGGTTATATATTCGAAGCAATGGAAATTTCAGGACATATGTTAGATTCAGAATTATGGATGATTACGAATCCTATGACTAAAGAAATTTATTGGAATCCTTATATGCCTTCATTGAAAGACCCAGATGTAAAACTGACATCTCTAAAAATAAAGAACAATGATATAGTTACACTGAGTCCGTTAGGAAAGGCATTAGCAGAATCAGAAATAAAAAAGTTTAATGTCGTAATTGCTTTTATGTAGAATTTATTTCTTATATTTCTTTACAGATTTCTTTTTATTTACTAAATTTATTAAATCATCTATTAAGTATGTATCAATTCCAGCATTTTCTCCTGTCAAAAGGTCATTTTCTAAATCTCCGAAATACATCATTTCTTCTTTTTTTATCTTGAAATGATTTTGAATTTTTATAAGTCCCTCTGGACCTGGTTTCCATTTCCTCACATCTTCCCTACCTATAATAAGTTCTATTTTATCATGTATGTTAGCTAATTCTAAAGCCTGGATTATTGTATCTCTAACATTAAGTGATAGAATTGCAAATTTAGCATCATTTTTTACACCAAATAGATCCTTGTTTTTTATGAAAAAAATTGTCTCCTCTATTAGCTGGGTATCTCTTATATTTTCTAGCTCATAATGTCGTATTACGCCAAAGAAATTCTCTAAAATATTTTCGTCATTTTTCTCTACTATTTTTTCTAAACATCTTGAAACCCTTTCAAAATCACATTGTTCTTTATATATTTCTCTATATTTCTCAACTAAATTATCTTTTAAAGCCATCCAATCCACTGTTAGATTAACAATGGTACCATCAAGATCAAAAATTATAACTTTCTTTTGTGTAAATGATATATTGTTCATGGCTTTTCTCCTAAGAATTCAGAACCTTTTATATTTGCCTATAAAACAGTACTTGGTACCCAACTTTATGAAAAGGACATTTCTCGATACAGACAGAACATCCAGTAGTTTCATAAAAATATTCAAAACATTTTTCACTATCTATTCGTGTTATTGTCCCATTTTCATTAACAACAGGTTCGTCTAAAATAGCATTAACAGGACAAAAACTAACACACCTTCTACATTTCTCACAAAACTTAGAAATTTCAAATTCTTCATGCTTATTTTCTGGAAGTGGCCCTGCGTTTATTGAGATCAATGATAATCTTTGTCTTGGTCCAAATTTCTTTGTGATCAAGAGCCCTTGACTGCCTATTTCCCCCATATTCGCCTTAACTGCCATGGCAGGATAAAGAATTGGTCCACCTAAGGGGTGACAAGCGATTGCTCTATAGCCTTTAGAACGAATGAAATCTGCAAGCTGATTTGTAGCCTCTCCTAATTCTGCATATATCCTTAAAGACTCTAAACCAGCAGGAGGATTAGGGGCAGTATTAATGACATCATAATCCATTTCCATCCCCAATACAATTCCATTTTCATATAATAACTCAATAGCACCTATATAATCATTCTCAAAAATTAGATTTTCATCAATAGGAGCAAACCCAATAAGATCGATTCCTAATGACTTAGCCATCTGATTAATTTCATCCCACAATTCTTCTGGGGCTGTTTTTATTTCTTGAGGTAGGTCTTTGATCTCATTTTTATAATCTCTTCTAGCTTTTTGAATCCCCTTAAACATTTTTGGGATTATTTTTGAAGCGTCCTCTGCTAAGTGCTCCTGAAATGAAGAGATTTTAAATTTAGTGTTGTCAATAAACTTCGCTTTTAATCCTTTTGATTTTTTAATCAATCAAACCACTATTAGATTAAGTAGTTAGTTTAATCCATTTATCATTTTAAATATTTGGATTATGATTTTAAGAAAAATGGCATAAAATTACATTAAAAATCTCAATAAATAATACTGAAAAATTAAAATAACGAGAAAAAATATTATGATATTGAATCATTTTCAAATAGATTTATTGATAACTTGTGGTTAGAAGGATGAAACTTAAAGTTGGGTTAATTGGTGCTGGAGGTTTTGGATATCTGCATTTATCCGGCTATAAAAGGAATAAAAATTGTGAAATAACCGCAGTAGCATCTCGAACAGAGAAATCCGCTAGAAAAGCAGCTGAAAAATTCAATATACCGCGAGTGTACTGGGGAGATGGTTGGAGAAAAATGCTTGAACTTGAAAAGTTGGATGCATTATCGATTTGTTCTCCAAATTATCTTCATGCTCAAATGATAATGGAAGCACTTAAAAATAATTGTAATGTTTTGTGTGAGAAACCTATAGCAATTTCACAGAAGGAACTTATTGAAATAGAAAAGGAAATGAGAAGTAAGGAACTGATTTTTTTTAGTTCATTCCAGAAGAGATATATACCGTTTATATCACGAATAAAAGAAATGATTAAAAACAATGTGTTAGGAGAGATCAACCTGGTAAGACATTTCTTTAGTCATTATGGCCCATATACTTCCTGGAGACCATTATCGGAACAAAAATGGTTTTTTGATGCTGATAAAGCGGGAGGTGGTGTGTTAATGGATCTCGGTGTGCATTCAATTGATATACTTCGTTATTTAATCGGTGAGTATGATAGGGTCGAAGGGTACAGCCATAATACAACATGTAAAAAAATAATTAAAGAAGACAATTGTAACGTGATGTTTAGATTTAATAATGGTGTTCTCGGAACTATAATGATATCATGGTGTAATGAACCATTAGATATTATAGAACTTTTCGGTACAAAAGGAATGCTTAAGCTAGATATGCAATCTAAGGAACCCTTATCATATAGGCCAAAGAAGTTAAGAAGAAACCCAGCAATTAAAGAATTTTTAGAAGGAGAGCATTCAATGAAAATAATGCCACAACATCTTTTAATTAATCATTTCATCGATTGTGTCCTAAAGGGAAGGCAGGAAAATCCAGACTTTAACGATGGTAAGAGAGCAGTAGAATTTGTCTTGGAAGCATACTCAAAATCGAATTCGGACTGAAGAAAGATAGAAATACATATTACTTAATACTTATTATAATATAAGAAAAGATGTCTAAATAGATGAGATCTTAATGCTCTTCTTCTTTATCGTCTAAATCTTAAAAAATAAAAATAGAATATAAAAATTGATTAAACTCCTTCAATCTTTTGAATATTTTTCAGTCCATGATTTCGCTTTAGCTTCGAACTTTCTCTGTGCTCTAAAGTATTGCTCTCCTGCTTCGTGGTTTAATGGATCTCCCGGGTTAAAGAAAGGAGGCTCGACATGCATCATCCCTTTGAGAGCTTCGATGATATTAGTTAAAGTTTTACTTGGTGTCCAACCCGATGCCCCCGTACTTGCATCAACTTTTCCCACAAGGTCTGGATTAATTAAATCTAAACAAATGTTAAGCTTTCCCGGGGGAATAGAACTGTCAATATTAGGATGCCACATTAGGGTAACGGCATAAGCATATGGAGGGGCGAAAGGGTAATTATCTGGAAATTTGATTTCAAATATAAATTTGCCCTCTGCATAAGGAGTTCCCTTTTTGCCTATGATAGTTAAGCGTAAGTGATCAATACTCCTACCCCATGGTTCTAAAATGACAGTAGGTTCGTTCTTATACGTCTCGATTGCTTCAGTATAATCAGTTTCTTCCCTGATGGTAATCACCTTTATAAAAAATTTACAATTAAATTGTAATAGTTATATTAGTTTAATTTTATAAAAATATTTATTATGACAATAAAAATTTTTCACAACAAAAGTATTTTGCGTTTTTTTATTGGAAAATTTTTTGTTAATATTCTTATAAAGTAAACATATTTGAAGTTTTCTTAATCAAAAGGTAGAACTTTGTGGGTACAAGAAAAATATCAATATCTTTTTGTTATTAATCACTCTAAATTTAAAAACATAAAAAATAAATTAATTATATTATTATTCTATTTTAAAACATATCCCCTCCCTAACTCAGTGGTCAGAGTGCTCGGCTGTAGATAATATCGCGTACTAAAGCTTGTAGCTAATGAAGTTACGTCAGCCGTAACCGAGAGTTTTGGCACAATCCGGCCAAACCGGGAACGGTCCCCGGCTCGAAATAAGGATCCGTATCGGATCAAGCTAGAATCCGGGGGGAGGGACCATTTTTTCTAATTTTACATATTAATTATTACTCAAAGATGGAAAGATATCTATATTATTTTTATTTTTGAATAAAATTTCTAAAAAAATTATTATTTTAGCCACCATTAATTATTAATATAATTATTTAAATATACTATTAAATTAGCGGAGATAATTGATCAAATGAATGAAAGCGATAAAGATTTTGAACAGCATGAGTTAGAAAAAATACGAATGAGAAAAATGAAAGCGATAATAGACGCAAAAAAACAACAAGAATTTGTTAAAGATAGAGTTGTTTCAATTTCAGAAAAAGTTGAATATGTTTTAAAGGTGGTATTAGCTCCAGAAGCGTATAACTACTTAAACAGTATAAAGGGTAAGGAACCAAATGTATATCGAGCAATTTACAATGAGCTAATTAGCCCAGATGTAATACAAAGCATAGATTATTTATTGGTAATTATCCAACAAAGAGGAGGTGTTCCAAAAAAAATTCCTCTTGATGCTATAATATATTTAGAGCGGAAAATTAAAGGAATAAAAAGTAAGATCCAGGTTAAGCGTGGTGATGATCTCATGGATTTAGGATCATTTTTAACTAAATAATAATGAAATTCCAACCACATTAAAACTATTATAATGGAATTCTTATTGTTCTCTTCCTGAGATTATGGCTACTACTTCACATTCGTCATTAGGAAGAGGATTTGATGTTATATCGAAAAATTGAAAGGCAAATGGTCTTTCAAAAATTTGCTCTACTAAATAACCAAACGAACTTATCGCAAATATAAAAACTCTTTTCAGAATTGATTCAGTATTAATTTCAATATTTAATTCCTTTACTACTTCTTCAATTACTTCAATTTCTTTGGAGTTATATCTATATTTAAACACTAATTTAAAATCAACGGGGGTAGGGGCTTCAGGATCTTCAAATGAAAGGCCTCCCTTTCGGAAATGAAAAGACGTATTTAAATACAATGAAAAGATTTCCTCATGATGATCCTTTAAAAGATGAGATATACGTGAACGGGCTTGATATTGAGGCCAATAATCCTTCATGAGTTTTAGTAATCTCGGGTAATTTTTGTATTTGTTTTCACTTTCCTTTTTCAAACAATTGAGTAACTGATTCTTTAGGGGCTTAAATTCAGACTGTTGCCCAACCCGAGTTATAAATTTTCGAAATGTAACACTCATTCTTTAAAGTAAGAAAATAATTTTGTAT
>Ga0114930_10001430_pt1 | contig 22831 bp, 24 predicted proteins | sample AnhtaG_FD_87300 | JGI IMG/M metagenome (GOLD analysis project Ga0114930, IMG submission 87300) | Deep subsurface microbial communities from Anholt, Denmark to uncover new lineages of life (NeLLi) - Anholt_01485 metaG | ecosystem: Environmental > Aquatic > Marine > Oceanic > Sediment | place... | reverse complement strand
AGGATGGGAGAAAAATTATCCTGTAGATCCAGTTATCCTGTCGAATCGGCGCCTTCGCCTTTAATTTTTTGCGAAAATAAGTGCTTGTTTTGCTTAATATGAGAAAATAAAGAATTTTATCGAATTTGCCACAGGCTCACATAATTCGTTATTTATCGGAATTGATGTATCGAAAATGAAACATGACATCTGTATAAAAAATCGTGACGGGATGTTACTCAAACGCTTTCAGATCAGCAACACTAAAAACGATCTTGAAAAATTATACTCAACTGTGAATGAATTGAAAGATGATATAAGAGACAATACTGAAGTATTTTTCGGGACTATACACTGCAATGTAGCAATATCAACAAAAGGTTTTTCTTCCCACTCTCCTGGTAGTGCACCCAGTTCGGTCATATTGAAATCAGAATCATTCAAGACCATTGATTCAGCCTCTTTTTTTAAGTAATTGCATTGCATGTGCAGGACTAATTAACTCAACACCATAGTTATCATTGAATAATTTCTTTGCTGATTTTATCAATGGTTCATCTTTTGTTACAAAATAATCAGCTTTATTTAATATGGCGGTTGTCAAAAGAGTTGAGTCCTGAGTCTTTGCAATTTTAATAAGAAACAGAATAGATGAATATATTTCCAGGTAATTTGGATCATCTTCCAGTGACTTTTCATGAATAGGTACAATTGCTTGATTCTCAAATAAAATGTCAAATGATTCTAATATTATTTTATAAACCGATTCATAGTCACTTGATTTTATATCAGGGTTATTTCTACCATCTCGCCATCTTGATATCGGAATACCATTTTTAAATAATATAATACTTCTAAGTTCATCTCGTATAGCAGAAAACAGTTCATTTATTGCTAGATGGGAGATATAAAATTCATCACTATTATTTTGTTTCCCAAAATTAATAATCATTTCAATTAGATTAAGTGAGTTTTCATATCTCTTAGAATATACATCTGAGAATTCAACAGATAGGTCAAAATTAGTAATGAGATAATTGAGAACTCCACCTTTTCCCATAAACCAATGTGCAAGTATATTTGTGTCGAGAAACCATACTTTATTTTGAATAAAAAAGCACCCCTATTTCGTTTTAATTTTCTTTTTAGGGGACCATAACCCTTTTATTTGCCCTGACTTGCCCGATTTACTGGATTTTTGCCTTACTTCGTAGTATTTACCAGTAACAGGGTTATATATCCTTTTTTTCTTTTTTGTTGCCATAATATCTTCCCTATAAATCCATAACAACTTTAATCAATGAAAATATATGGGTCTCAATGTAATAACATTTTCTTAAAAGATTTATATATAAAAAATTAAAAAATGCATAATTCATTTCTGCCAATGGTAAGTTTTAAAGAAAATTTCATCACTAAGTCTAACTTCACACTAAGTAGGTCACTTAGATAGTTCTCAAGCCTGATAAACAGGAAAAGGTTGGGATTCTTATCAAACTCCAGTCTAACATTGGGCAACACTACTTTTAAGGCTCACTGAGATTGGATGTTTTTCATCCAAAGCGCTTACTTTTAAAATGGAAAAACCAATAACAACACCATTTTCATCCACTTTTTCCATTACAGCATCATTTTCAGTTTCTTTGAAATATCCGGTTTTTTGTTCAAATATGACTTCAAGATAGTCCCCCTCTTTATCATACCAGATTTTCACTTCTTTTTCCATTACATATCTCCTTTCTTTATTGAATCTGTGAAATAAGCTGTAATTATGAATATATCATCACCTAATACTTTAATTACAACACATAAATACTTCTTAGTCACTGGTGTTGATTTATAATGCTTGTAGAACAATTCGACAATCGGATATGTTCTCGATCTGACAAATTAATCTGTCCAATAAATATTCATATGTCATCCGTTAAATCCGGGTTCAATCACAATATTACTCTTAAGTTATGACCAATTAACAGATATTAGATTAACAGCTTCAATAAATCCAAAAAACACATTTACCTTAAAAATATATCCAACTCATATGTCCAACAATCTCAAGAATATAGAAAAAGACCTTCAAACTCTTAATGATCCAGTAAAATCCGAAATTTTATCAAAATTTTTCAAGACAGGTAAAGGCCAGTATGGCGAAGGTGACATATTTCTTGGAATTAAGGTCCCTGAGCAGCGCAAGGTCGCAAAAAAGTATGTTGATTTGACACTGGATGATATCGGCCATCTTCTGAAATGTGAGTTTCATGAATATAGATTGACTGCACTTTTCATCTTAGTCCTGAAATATAACAAAGAGGACACCAATGGAAAACAGGAAATTGTTGATCTTTATCTAAGTCATACTGAAAAAATAAATAATTGGGATCTGGTGGACAGTTCAGCGCATTATATCTTAGGGGATTTTCTACTGGATAAAGACAGATCAATCTTATACGAATTAGCCAGGTCAGAAAACCTGTGGGAGCGAAGAATTGCAATGCTCTCGACATTTGCATTCATAAAAAACGAACAATTTGAGGACGCATTAAATATTTCAGAAATCCTCTTATTTGATAAACATGACCTGATACACAAAGCAGTAGGCTGGATGTTACGAGAAATTGGAAAAATGGATCTCAAAATAAAAGAAGAATTTTTACAAAAACATTATCAAGAAATGCCACGGACTATGCTAAGATATGCTATAGAGAAATTTGATGAAGAAAAAAGAAAATTCTATCTTGGTAGATAGTTAGCAAATACAATAATCTGGTGTTCGGGATCTAAGAAATATTGTATACCCAGCCGAATTTATCCGGAATTTCTCCATTCTGAATGCCTGTGATCTCATCGAACAATCTTTTGGCAATCGGACCGACCTCACCGTCATTGATACTGATCGTAGTATCCTTATATTGTATCAGACCAACCGGGGATATTACAGCAGCAGTACCTGAACCAAAGACTTCCTGCAGACGGTTTTGCTTTGATGCTTCAACCACTTCATCAATTGATATTCGCCGTTCCTGAACTTCCATACCCCAGGACTTTGCCAGTTGTATCGAAGTATCCCTGGTAATACCACTGAGAATGGAACCTTCCAGTGGAGGTGTTATCATCACATCATCGATAACAAAGAAGATGTTCATTGTCCCTACTTCGTCGATGTATTTGTGCTCAATCCCATCCAGCCACAGGACCTGGGTAAATCCCTTTTCATTAGCAATCCTGGTTGGCAATAAACTGGCTGCATAGTTCCCTGCGGTCTTGGCATTACCCACACCACCTTTCACAGCCCTGACATATTCCTCAGGCACCCACAGGCTGACCGGATTGAAACCTTCCTTGTAATAGGCACCCACCGGTGATAATATTATAATGAACCGATATGTTTTGGATGGGTGAACTCCCAGGAAACTATCAGTTCCGAAAATGAATGGTCTGATATAAAGAGAGTATCCTTTTTTCTTTGGTATCCAGTCCTTTTCCAGCTTAAGTAAGGTATTCATAGCATCAAAGAACAGATCCTCATCGATCTGGGGAATGCACATTCTTACATTGGATATATTCATCCTGTCGAGGTTCTTTTCAGGACGAAATACATTGATACTACCATCTTTTGAAAGAAAAGCTTTCATCCCTTCAAAAACTGCCTGGCCGTAATGAAGTGTGCACAAGGCAGGCTCGAACTCGATCTTGCCATATGGTTCGATCCTGGGGTTGACAAATTTGCCGGCTTCATAATCCACACTGAACATATGATCTGTAAATATCTCTCCAAAACCTAGGTTTTCAAAATCCACTTCATTCAAATGGCTTTTTTTGGTCTTTGTGATTGTTAATTCGGGCATGTTTTTTCCCCATTATTGTGATTTTTTGATATCCTATTACTGATAACCTGTAATAAATTATATGTTTTTTATGATTTATATTAAAAATATCCTCATAAAATCTAACCTACCACAAAAACAGGATTCAGATATAAAAAGTTATTCATTTTAAGAATTGTATAATTTAAATTATATATCACAGCTTTTAATCTCAAAGAAAAAACTGAATCTGACTGGATTAGTGTCCAGGGTCTCCCTGCGTGAACGTAAAGATTAACTTTTTAATGCCTTTGCTATTCTTTCAGGTAGAGTATCCAGGTTATCATTGATACCCTTTAACAATAATGATTGATCAGTTAATATTCCTGTATGTCCCGTTAATATTTCTGTATGTCCCGTTAATATTTCTGTATGTACTGTTAATATTTCTGTATGTACTGTTAATATTTCTGCATGTCCCGTTAAGATTCTTGTATGTCCTGCTAATATTTTTACACCCTGGTCTAACCTATCACTGATCTCCCTCATTTCATCAGTTACAACCCTACCAAAAGGGGAGGGTAAAGGTATTTCCTCAATAATGTCTTTTGTATCAATTATTGTATCAGGTCGGGTTAACTTCAAATCCTGTATAAAATCAGTTATTGCCTGTTCCGAACCACTAGCCATTATCTTAACTGATCCATCAACATCATTTAAAACAAAACCTGCCAGTCCTCTTGCTTTTCCATGACTTTCAACAATCTCTCTATATCCTGCCAGCTGGACATGGTCTGTTATTTTTGCACAGATGCTTTTAACAGCTTCCATGTTTTCCCATATTGGCTTAAAAGTATAATAAGTATGTGGGAAAATTGTTATTTGTGGGAATTGTAGGTAATATGGGAATAATCCTACAATAAATTATCAATGCTAATTCAATTATTAAAAGTAAAAAAAAGTACCTGGAAAAATATCCAGGTACATCGATATTCAATATTAATACTAGAAATCGGTCATTACTCTATATTGATCGATCTCTGATTTATGCATTTCTTCAAGGAATATCTCAGCAACTGATCTTACATCCTTTGCCTTGGTAATGGCCCTGCCAACAACAATGATATCGGCACCAGCCGCTGTTGCGTCCGTCACTCTGGCTGCACCTTCTTCCAGCTTGCCAATACCACCTGCTACAGCAACAAGTAATTTTGGATGGATCTTCTTCAATTCCGAGATACTACCCCATGCATGTGCACTGTCCTCTGCATCAATGGCTCTGTGTAGTTCGATAACGTCCGGCTTGACACTCAATTCCTTCAGCACCTTCACAGGATCCGCTACATTCAACATATCGATAAATGCATAGATGCCGGTCTTCTTAGCTTCTTTAATAGCTTTTTCGATAGTTGATATAGGTGCAAGTCCTGAGATCACAACAGCATCTCCAGTTGCATCAGCCACCATTCTTGCTTCCAGGTTGCCTGTATCCAGGGTCTTTAGATCAGCCACAATAAAGGCATTAGGCCGGGCCTCACGCATCTGCTCTATTACATTTAAACCATACCTCTTGATAAGAGGCGTGCCAGCTTCCAGAATAAGGTGGTCGCTTTGTGGTAATTGCTTCAATACCTTTTTCACGAACTCTATATCAGGGATATCGATGGCAACCTGCAGATATGGTGGGTCCCACAACCTGACAACCTTGAATCCCATGATCGGGTGCATGGTCCTGTCCTTCTCGTGCATTAACGTATCCACATCAGGGAATCCGTCCATTGCTCTTTGTACTGCCAGTTTGGTAGCACCGTAATTATACCTGTATATCTTACTGTAATCTTCAGCTTTCGGATGAATGAACACGCTAGCAATGATCACCAGGTCTTCAGCCTGTTCCTTTGGTATTATTCCTTCATCCATTGCATCGGCAATAGCTCGTGCCACAGCTGTCTGGGCAGGTCCGAAAATCTTTGCCGCATCACCCATATCTTTTACCGTAACCTTGGGTACAATGAGCGTAGCTGGCTTTGCAAGCAAGTTGGGTCTTACAACAGACAATAAGGGGGTATGACCAGCTGAGAGCTGGGTAAATCCGGTGGCAAATGCCTGGCCAACCGGACCGTTTTTATCACCAATAATAATATCAACATGTGCTAGTTCTGGTTCTTCACCAATGAGTGCTTCTCCTACTAAAAACAATATTTTACACCTCGAATCGATATTAATGATAAAAAAGTATTTAAGGATACCTAAGAGCCGACTTTCAGTATTCTAAGATGGACAAAAAACATTTGTTTTTGGGAAAACTTATTAACCCACACCAGCTTTTTATTCCCAATGCCGGACATAGACGACAGCAAAGCCCATCGCACAAGGATAATGTCAATTATTTCCATAGGGCTGTTCATAGAATTCATGGCAATTCTATCATTAATTCCTATGCTACCTGCAGTCTCAGCAGATCTGAATGTGGCAAAACCCATGATGGGAATAATCATGGGTTCGTTCATGGTATTTATGGCAATACCCCAGATTCCCATTGGGGTGTTGTCTGATAAGTACGGCCGCCGTCCTTTTATCTTTACTGGCATCCTGACTTTCAGCATCGGATTGTTGATCTTCGGATTGGCAAGATCAGCAGAACAACTGCTCATCGCCCGCTCACTTTCCGGACTGGGTGTTGCAATGTTCCTCCCTTCTGCATACGCTATTGTTGGAGACATCTACTCAATAAGGGAACGGGGCAAAGGTATGGGATTCATCAGTATGGCAATCGGACTTGGTACTGTTGGTGGTTACATCCTGGGAGGGGTGGTTGGGGGGTCATTTGGATGGAGGACCGTGTTCTTATCCATGTTCTGTGCTTCACTCTTGGTGGCCATAGGCAGTCTCTGGGTAAATGAAACCCGTCCAAAAAGTCAGGATCTGGATTTCGGGATATTAAAAATTGCAAAGTCAACCCTGCTAATGTTCAGGGACCGGACCCTGGTACTTACTTGTCTGGTCAGCATGTTATGTTCATTAGCGGTTATCGGAGCCTCATTTACTCTCCCCTTCTTTGTCTCAGGGACCGTCTCCCCTGTTCTGATGGGATTCATATTTATTCCATATGCCATAACTAGCAGCCTGGGGGCATCGGTTACAGGATCAATCAGCGATTCCGTTGGACGAAAAACACCTCTTATCGTAATGATCGTTCTGGGAGGGGCAGCCCTTATGTTATTGACATATGATACCATGAGTCCGCTGATAATCTCAATTAATTTCGGATTTGTGGGTTTATGTCTTGGACCTGTCGTCACCCTATCCACTGCCATCCTATCAGATAAGGTGGTCAAGAAAGATCCACGAATTCTTGGTACCTCGATAGGTGCATTAAATATGGTCAGATGGTTGGGTGGTGCCTCGGGACCGGTAGTGGCAGGTACTATCATGGAATTTGCAGATGCCAGAACCAGTTTTATGATCCTGGGTATCCTGGTGCTGTTCGCTACTTTTATTGCATTTTTCTTGCGCGAGACATTAGAATAAAGTATCTAATACAAAATAGACAAAAGTCCTGGTTTGTCTTAATGATTCATTATCCATATATTCCACATACATAAAACCGACCAGTATTATTATCAATGCCAGGGAAAAGTAAAAAACAAACACAAGGATATCGAATCTCCCCTTACTTCCCAGAAAACCCAAATAGAGTCCTCCAACACATAAAAAGCATGAAATAAATATAACTGCAACGAGAATCATTACTTTCGTGGTGCCATAATCCAAATTCATTGAAATTATATGCTTGCCAAGGGAATATATTACGAAAAATAATATGGCATTGATATACAATAATGGATTTTTCAACAACTTCATCAAAATTCTGATCATTATTGATAGATTCAATTTCTTTATTTATTTAAAGTTTTTCTATATGTAACTTGGTCGTGAGGTGGTTTTATATACTATATACACTAACTATGGGTTAGTAACCATGTGATACTTACACCGGGTTACTAACTCTACGTGAACAACAAATCAACAATCAAGATTAAACAGGTCTATGAAATCGTCAGATATGCTGGATATACTGGGAAACGCGAACCGTAGAACAATCCTCCAACTACTAGCTTCCCGACCATATTTTGTCAGCGAGTTGACAGATCGGATTGGCCTGGGGCCCAAAGCGGTCCTGGGCCATCTTGATCTGCTTGAAAAAAGCGGATTGATACAGGGAAAAACCAGTAAACAACGGCGTAAATATTATAGCATAACAGAGAATTTTAAGTTAGAAGTGATTGTTTCACCCTACTCCTATACTATGGAAACCAGTACAGTTACTCAGCATCATACCACAGAACAAGGGCAGGAACAGTCCGAAATCCACTACAACGAATCAATTTCAATTGCAAATCTTAAGCTGCTGAACCGGCATCTATTCGAATTGGAATCAAAACGCCGCCAGCTTTCCAAAGCACAGCTGGAGATCGAAGGTGAAATGACAGATGTCATGGCCAGATGTATTGAGTGGATATATGAAGTGGCCCAGAATGATATAGAGACCGCGATCATGCTGTCAGTGTTAAAAACTCCTCAGGACAGGCGGTCTTTGTCTATGGATCTTGGTCTCCCTGAGTACTATACAGAAGAACATATCCAGTCTTTGCTGAACCGTAACGTCATGAGTGAGAAAAAGCAAGGCAACAAACAATTATTGAGTCTGATCTAATAATCACGTAATTATATATCAAATCACACAATATTATTAGTTAAGAAAAAATGGAGATTAAGAAATGACCACAGAATTGACACTCAGGGTCGCGGAATCCCACCATAGGGATGTGGGTCGCGACATAGCCCGAATGGAGCGTGACAAAATGGAACTGTTGGGCCTGGTGAGTGGTGATTATATTGAGATTGTAGGTAAGGATACCACTTATGCCATTGTATGGCCTTCCTACCCCGAGGATAGGGGAAGAGGGCTATTAAGGATCGATGGTAATATACGAAATAATGCCAGGATCAGCCTGGACGACATTGTAATAATCAAAAAAGCAGACGCAAAAGAAGCAAAACGGATTACCCTTGCTCCAACCCAGCATGTCAGACTGGTAGGCGGCGCCCAGTATATCCATAGATTGTTAGAAGGGCGGCCCATCAAAAAGGGGCAGCAGATCAGGGTAGAGACTGTGAGCAATCCCCTGAATTTTGTAGTTATAACAACCCAACCCACAGGACCCGTATTTGTGGGAAAGACCACACAGATCAACCTTAAGGATGAAGTGATAGACCAGAGTCACATCAAGACCGCACCCCATACCACATATGAAGATATCGGAGGTTTGAGGCGGGAAATCGATCTGGTCAGGGAAATGATCGAACTGCCGTTGAGGCATCCAGAGCTTTTCCAGAAAATTGGTATCGATCCACCAAAAGGTGTATTATTGCACGGTCCGCCAGGTACAGGAAAAACCCTTATCGCAAAGGCTGTGGCCAACGAGACCGATGCTAATTTCATATCGATCAGCGGTCCTGAGATCGTATCCAAATATTATGGCGAGAGTGAAAAACATCTCAGGGATATGTTCGATGAAGCCGAAAAGAACGCACCCACCATCATATTCATAGACGAGATCGACAGTATTGCGCCCAAACGGGGTGAGGTCACCGGTGAAGTAGAAAGGCGCGTGGTGGCACAGCTTCTCAGCCTGATGGACGGATTGAAGAGTAGAGGCGAAGTCATTGTAATTGCTGCGACAAACAGGCCCAATGCCATTGATGAAGCTCTGAGGCGTGGTGGGCGGTTCGACCGTGAGATCGAAATAGGTATTCCCGACATGAACGGCAGGCTTGAGATCCTACAGGTACATTCCAGAGGTATGCCGCTGTCCCTGGAGTTAAAGGGGAATGGCGAAGAGGATATGGGCAAACTGAAAATGATAGCTGAGCGTACCCACGGGTTTGTGGGTGCAGATATGTCGTCCCTGGCTAAAGAAGCTGCCATGCATGCTGTCAGGAAAATATTACCAGAGATCAATCTCGATGAAGAGATACCTGCAGAAATATTAGACAAACTCCAGGTTACCACAGAAGATTTCGAAGAGGCGTTGAAGAATATCGAACCCTCTGCTTTGAGGGAAGTGTTCTTTGAAGTGCCCCAGGTGAAATGGGATGATATCGGTGGATTGGAAGCTATTAAAGAAGAATTGATCGAAGCTGTGGAGTGGCCGCTAAAGTACCCTGAAGCTTTTGAAGCCATCCATTCAAAACCTCCAAAAGGTTTGCTGCTGTTCGGACCCCCTGGCACAGGCAAAACGCTGCTGGCAAAAGCCATAGCCACTGAAAGTGATGCGAATTTTATTAGCATCAAGGGTCCTGAACTGATGAGCAAATATGTTGGCGAGAGTGAAAAGGCTGTGCGTGAAATATTCAGGAAAGCCAGACAGGCCAGCCCTGCTATTATCTTTTTTGATGAAGTGGACAGTATTGCTCCACCCAGGGGAACCGGTTTCGACAACCATGTTACTGAGCGGGTGATAAGCCAGATACTCACTGAAATGGACGGCATGGAAGAGTTGAAGGACGTGCTGGTAATTGCAGCAACCAACAGGCCAGATATGATCGAACCTGCTCTACTCAGACCTGGAAGACTTGACAGGCTGGTATATGTCACACCTCCGGATGCAGAGGCAAGAAAAGCCATATTCAGGATCCACTTGAACAAAAAACCTATTAATAAAAATGTGGACCTTAACGAACTGTCCATGATGACCGAAGGATATGTGGGTGCTGATATCGAGGCCATTTGCAGGGAAGCATCCATCCTGGCATTACGGGAGATGATAGAACCGGGTATGGACAGGGAAACTGTCAAAGAACGATCCAATTCTATTACAATCACTATGGACCATTTTGACAAAGCAATGACCCGTGTCAAACCCACGTCAAATAAAAATAATATTCAGGATTATGATAAGATCGCCCAGGAATTTGCCCAGTATGCCACCATCGGAAACAAAGGAGAAAGTGAAGACAAGCTGAAGAGCTATGCATAAAAAAGTTGTAATAATTAACGAGGTATGAGATAAATGAGCTACAGACCAAGAAAAAATCCTATGGACGAAATATTTGAAGAGATGAACGAAATCATACAGGGAATGCTCGATTCCAGAATTGTACCTGATGGAAAACCCCATGTGTGGGGATTCTCTATGACCCAGATAGGGGATCAACCACCTGAGATCCAGGAATTCGGAAACATGAGCCAGAATAACCCCGGGGTCATAGAAGCAGACCTCAGTGATAAATCTGGAGCAAGGAAAACTTTTATTGATATATTGGAAGCAGAGGATAAAATCCATGTAGTGGTGGAAATGCCAGGTGTTAATAAGGAAGATATTAACCTGGATAGTAATGGTACGTCTTTGGATATCAAAGCATCAAGTGAGGACAGAAAATATTCTGAACATGTGGAACTGTCAGCCAGGGTACTGCCGGATTCGGCAGAAGCTACCTATAATAATGGTGTGTTGGAAGTAATTTTCCAGTACGATACATCAGACAAAAAATCCATTAAATTGGAGTGAAAATAAAACCATACGCTGAGAATATCAGCGTATCATTTTTTTTAAAACATTATTATTTGTCGAGCGGGAAGGGGAGTGGGGGTTAGTGTTTTAAAAACAATTTCCCGCCCAACAATTGCTATAATAATGTTAATCCTATAAAACAGTTTTGCTAATTTTCTTTTTATGTTCACATAGTTAAGGTATGGGAAATTTATTCATTCTAATAAACTAATAGTAAGTAACTAAAATGGTTGGAGTTTTTATTAATGTCAAAAATTGAAGTATTACTAGGTGAAAAGAGAGTTTTTTATCCACCTGAAAAGCTGGTCCAAGAGAGTAATGTGAAACAATGGATGAATGCCCATAATATCCCTGATATTGAAACCCTCCACAAACGCAGCCAGGATATTCAATGGTTCTGGGGTGAAGTGGAAAAGGATCTGGTTGAATGGTACGCACCATATGATAAAGTACTGGATGATTCCAATAAACCTTTTTTTAGCTGGTTCACCAATGCCAAATATAATATTGTTCATGATGCACTTGACCGTCATATTGGCACTCCCACTGAAAATAAGATCGCCTATATCTTCGAATCAGAACAGGGTGATATCAGTGAACTGACATACCTTGATATGTACCATGAAGTTAACCGCCTGGCTAATGCCTTAAAAGATCTTGGGGTTGGTAAAGGGGACCGTGTGGCGTTATTTATGCCAATGATACCCGCCCTTCCGATTGCCATGCTGGCCTGTGCCAAGATAGGTGCTATACATCTGGTTGTATTCTCTGGTTTTAGTGCCCATGCTCTGCAAGAAAGGATCAATGATTCAGGTGCCAGGATACTGATCACAGCAGACGGCTTCTGGCGTAAAGGAAAACAGATCGATCTGAAAGCTCTGGCAAAGGAAGCGGTCAATGGAACTGATATCAAGAACACTATAGTGTATCAATGGGCAAATAATGATGTCCTCATGGGTGAATCCGATCTCTGGTGGCATGAGTTGACCAAAGATCAGCCTGATGTCTGTGAAACAGAGGTGCTGGATTCGAATGATACATTATTTATCCTATACACCTCTGGCACCACAGGCAAGCCAAAAGGCGTGGTACATGTCCACGGGGGCTATGCTGTAGGTATTGCCATGACGTTAACATGGGTCTTTGACCTTAAACCAGATGATATCTGGTGGTGCGCCGCTGACATCGGCTGGATCACGGGCCATAGTTATATCGTATATGCGCCGCTGATGCTGGGCGTTACTTCAGTGCTATACGAAGGTGCACCAGCTTATCCTAAACTTAACAGGATATGGGAGATGATCGCCAGGCATAATGTTACAGTGTTCTATACTTCTCCCACTTCAATCAGGATGCATATGCGCCTGGGTGATGAATGGACTAAAAGGGATGACCTGAGCAGCCTGCGGCTTTTAGGTAGTGTAGGTGAACCCATTAATCCTGAAGCCTGGATGTGGTACTACACTACTATAGGTAAATCTCGATGTCCGATCATGGATACCTGGTGGCAGACTGAAACCGGAAGTTTCGTTTTAACACCGCTGCCTCTCTCACCGTTAAAACCCGGCTCTGCAGTAGGGCCTCTTCCAGGTTATGCTGCACAGGTCAATGATGCTCAGGGCCATCCTGTAAAAGAAGAAGGGGGTAACCTTGTATTAACGAACCCCGGGCCTTCCATGCTTCATACGTTATATAATGAACCTGAGAGGTTCAGAGAACATTACTGGAATGATGCGGGAGAATTCATAACCGGAGATATTGCCAGGGTAGATAGTGACGGATATTTCTGGGTACAGGGACGGGGTGACGATGTATTGAACGTCTCTGGTCACAGGTTAGGGAATTCGGAAATCGAATCTGCACTGGTAAGCCATCCGGATGTAAGCGAGGCTGCCGTGGTGGGACAACCTGATGAAATTAAAGGTGAAAGTATCACCGCATTTGTATTGCTAAAGATGGGAGTGCTACCTCACGAAAACCTAATAAAGGAATTACAAAATCATGTTGGTCAGGAGATCGGTAAGCTTGCCAGGCCGGATAGGATGTATTTTGTCGATGACCTTCCAAAAACCCGCAGCGGCAAGATCATGCGCAGGGTTGTACGTTCAGTGCTTCTTGGAAACGATGTTGGAGATATTTCCACACTGGCCAATCCTGAAGCTGTTAGGGAAATTGAGGAAGCTTTAGTAAAATAAAGCTCACGATTATTGATTATTAAAAAAAATCCGGAACTGAACAAGTTTATATACTGATATTATTAAGTGATATATATATTATGAAATACTGTTCAAGTGGCATCCCTAACCTGGACGAAGTACTGGGAGGTGGTTTACCGAAACCCTCTATGATTTTGATAGGCGGACCGCCCGGAGTAGGGAAAACAACCTTTGCGCTTCAATCCCTGTCAAAGGCAGCCGAAAATGGGGAAAAAACCTTATATTTGCCCTTAACATCCCAATCTGTTGAAAAATTGACAGATTTTCTACATAGCTATCATTTTTTTAATGATGATATTATTGTTCATCCTATTGACCGCTCTACTGCCGAAAAGGACCCGCTGACAACCTTGCTTGATATTGGCAATATTTTAGCATCTACCAACCCTGATCGTCTGGTATTGAGTCCATTAACCACCTTAGGTTTCGGTTTTTCCCAGCAGGAGAGAAGACGTTTTTTTTATTCTTTTGATTCCATTCTTCAGGACTGGTCTGCCCAGACATTGGTAACTGGAGAGATGAGCAGGACTGAAATGGATGAGTCGATACTTTCAAACATTGCGGATGGTGTGATATTTCTTAACAGGGAAAAAGCAGGCAAAAAGAAAATCCGGAAGCTGGAAGTTATAAAATTCCGCGGAATGTCTGAAGTCCCTGATAACAGCTCTTCAATATATGAATTCAAAATAGGGTCGGAAGGTATCTACCTATTTCCCAAACTAAAATCACAAACAACTCATCAACTCCGTAATGGACACAAACTTTCAACTGGGGTGGGGGGTTTAGATGAAATGATGCACGGCGGGTTGCCAAAGCAGTCGATCTTATTAGTAGCAGGTGGGGCCGGGTTAGGAAAATCGACAATAGGACTGCAGTTCATTATGGCAGGCCTAAGGATTGGTGAACCAGGGGTGATCGTGATTTTCGAGGAACAAGATGATCAATTCATCTTTGAAGCTTCCAGGATGGGATGGGATTTGCAGGAGTATATTGATAAAGGATTGCTCAGGATCTTACATTCCAACCCATATGATATATTACCTGATGAACATAATCTACAGATAAAATGTGCAATTGAAGAGATCGGGGCGAAAAGACTGTTCTTAGATGGTATATACAATCTCGAAATAGCACTGCCTGATAGTCTTGAGATGAAAGAACATGTCATGTTACTTACTGATTTTTTAAAATTCAAAGGTATCACAGTTCTGTTTACCAATGAAGTTACTGAAATGTCAAATCTTGATAAGATGCCTGAATTGGGAGTATCTTCCATTGCCGATGCCATTTTAGTATTACATTTCGTGGAAGATGGCATCAGATTTGAACGAGTGCTGTCTATCGTAAAACTCAGAGGTAGTGATCACGACAGGACTATCAGAAAATATCACATAAGTAATAATGGCGTCGAGATTATTTGAACGAATTTAAAAAGAAGAAATAAATCTAATCTGGTACGAATTTTGTACCATAATAGATCATTCCTTTCTCGCTTTCTTCACCCAGTTTCCTAAATACTGAGTGCACTCTCATCCCGATCCTCATCTCATCCTGATGGCATATCACCTGGGCGGTCAGATTGGCCCCTTCATCCAGCTTGATGATAGCCAGATTATAGGGTGTCTGCATTTCAAATCCCTTGGCTGCCGAGTGGATCACAGTATACGTGACCACTTCGCCGTTTCCTTCGAATTTGTGACTTTCGATATTTCCATCCCTGCGACAAGTGGGACACATCTGTCTCGGCGGGAAATAATATTCATTACAGGTCGTGCAATGAGTTCCAATAAGATTATACCTGTGCGGGATCTTTCTCCAAAATCTGGATACTGTCATTTATATCACCTATCCCTCGAAAATATATGTACAGCAGCAGTACCGCCCGACCCTCCAACATTATGGGTCATACCCACGTTGGCCCCATCCACCTGTCGCCCGCCAGCAGTCCCCCGTAATTGTTCTGTTATTTCTACAGCCTGTTTTATTCCAGTGGCACCCACCGGATGCCCGCATGCCTTGAGGCCCCCTGATGTATTAACAGGGATCTTTCCACCGAGTGCGGTCTCGCCTGCTGCTGTGGCCCTGCCTCCATCACCCTTTTTAAAGAACCCAAGATCTTCTATGGCACATACCTCTGCAATGGTAAAGCAGTCATGGACCTCGAGCAGGTCAATATCATCAGGTGTCATTCCTGCCATTTTGAAAGCGCGTTGGCCTGCAACCACGCTGGCATCCAGGGTGGTAATATCAACCCGATCATGTAATGAAATGGTCCCGCTGGCCTGAGCAGTGGCTTTTACATATATTGGTGTGTCAGTATATTTTTTGGCAATGTCAGCTGAAGCAACCACTACGGCAGCTGCCCCGTCTGTTATAGGTGAGCAGTCGAATACATGAAGTGGATCTGCTACCATGACAGAGTTCAGGACAGTATCCACAGTTATCTTATTCTGGAACTGGCCCCTCGGGTTCATGGAACCATTGAAATGATTTTTTACCGAAACCTCTGCCAGTTGTTCTGAGGTTGTGCCGTATTTGTGCATGTGAAGCCTTGCTATCATAGCATATAACCCAGGGAACGTGGCACCATTAATGCCTTCCCATTCCCTGTCCGCAGCAGCTGCTAACGCATCAGTAGCTACATCCATGCTGACATCTGTCATTTTCTCCACGCCTGCAGCCACCACAATATCGTCATATCCTGAAGCTACGGCCAAAATTGCCTGGCGTAGGGCAAGGCCGCCTGAAGCACATGCAGCTTCGACTCTGGTGGCTGGCACGTGAAGTTCACGGGCAAGTCCCACATAATCAGCTATAAGACTGCCTACATGTTCCTGTTCCACAAACCTGCCGCCGCTCATGTTCCCCACATAAATGCTATCAATTTCTTCACCCTGTATGTGTGAATCCTCTATGGCAGCGACACCAGCTTCAACGATCAGATCTCTTAAAGAACGGTCCCATAGTTCTCCGAACTTTGTATAGCTGGCTCCTATTATTGCAACATCCCGCATCTTGATCACACCTTTATTTTGTTTTTATGTTTTGCATACGTAGCATAATCGATATAAATTGGATTAGCAAGCAGCTGTTTAATTGTCGGGGCTTTGTTTCGTATTTCTTCGATCTTATCTGTCACAGTGATACTGAATGCATCACTGCCGGCCCCTGACCCGAAGGCTGTCATAAATATCCTCTCCCCGGCTTTTGCCTCGTCCAGGATAGCAGCCAGTCCTATCATACACGAACCCGAATAGGTATTACCCAGCATTGGGACCACCATTCCGGTTTTGATCTGGTCCATTGTAAAACCCAGCATTTTTGCAGCGTTTTGCGGGAACTTACCATTGGGCTGGTGGAACACGGCATGATCATAATCAGATGGTTTTGTACCTATCTTTTCCATTAGCCCGTTTGCGGCAGATGTCACGTGTTTGAAATATCCAGGTTCTCCTGTGAACCTGCCTCCGTGTTCAGGATATGGCATTCCCTCACGTCTCCAGAAATCAGGAGTATCAGTAGTAAAAGAATAAGTATCTTCGATAACAGCTACCAGGTCACTGGTACCGATGATATAGGCTGCACCGCCTGCTGCTGCAGTATATTCCAGGGCATCTCCCGGAGCACCCTGGGACACGTCTGCTCCTATTGCCAGGCCCAGATCGATCATACCTGATGCTGCCATACCCATACAGGTCTGGATGGCAGCTGTCCCTGCCTTGCATGCAAACTCAAAATCTGCTGCTGTTAGCACAGGTTCTGCACCAACGGCTGCTGCTACTATTGTACTTGTGGGTTTAACAGCATAGGGGTGGCTTTCAGATCCAGTATATATTGCACCAATTCTGGAGGGATCGATATTTTGTTTTTTAATTGCATTACGGGCTGCTTCAACTGCAATGGTGACAGCATCTTCATCAAGATCAGGAACTGATTTCTCTTTAACCTGAAGTCCATTAATAAAACTCTGGCCATCAGCTCCCCAGACCGCAGCAATATTTTCAAGTTTAATACGATATCTGGGGATATATGCACCATATGATACAATTCCTACATTCATTATGATTCACCTTTTCAAAGACAATATTTTTATTAATTTATTTTTTTAAAATTAATAGTCAATAATAAATCTGTTGTGGTCGCCTCTAACGTGATTGAAGAGCTCGGATCATATTATCCATTGGCATAATAGTAGCCAGAAGGCAGATATTCTCTACCTCAGCGATCTTTTTTGCCACTGGATCCATGTCTTTTCCTTCAAGGCCATGAATTACAACCACACCAGGTTTCAGATTAGTCACCCTGATGGCAACCAATGGAGATCTGCCTGTGGAGACCGAAGTAAATATCATAGCTCGTTCAGTACTCCAACCATAGAGTTTCTGGAATTCATGATACGGTAATTCAAGGATTGCTTTTAGACTGTCGACCACCGTATATCCGTAAAGCTGTTTTTCATTATCTGAACTTGGTCGATGTATTACGTCTGCTTTGATCACCCGGGCAAGTTCATCAATAGACATGGGAGATGTGTATTCATGGATATCATAAATGACATTGGAATTGAAACTCCCAGAGATCATATTTTCATAGGCACGTATTTTCTTGCTACCTCGCTTCTGATCGATATCCAATAATGCATTTACGATCTTACTTACAATAACAGTCCCGGGAGACTTCCTTCGTCCGCTTTCGTAATCACTGATCACAGAAGGGGAGACGTCCAGGCATGCAGAAAGATCGGACTGGGCAATATCGAGATTTAATCTCCACTTCTTCATAACTTCACCTGGCCGTTCAGACAAGGTTATTTCTCCTGCCATTTTTTCAGCAAGGCGGTTTCTTATATCTGACTCTGAATTATCCCCTAGCATTAAGGAAGGTTATTTGATGGCACATAATATAAAATTATCTAATCTGAACGAACACCACATCGTCATTTGACGAAAAAGGGTTTATGAATCATGAATATATATGTGTATATTAATCATATAGGGAAATATTGCTCATGACTAATGCACAAATAAAAGCGGAATTACTGGCTATTGGTGCCATAGATATAGACATGGCTCTTCTTGGTCATATCACCACACCCACAGCCGGTCCCGGTGCTGGTAGAACCGCCATATTCTTCAGATGGGATAATCACAGGGTAAGACTGGCAGTGGATGATGGCTCCCCATTAAAAGGGGTGGCCGATAACGGCGATATTGTAATTTATAAAGGTAAAAATGAACTGGTTAGAGGAAAGCTTGAAGAAGAGCTAATACATTGCCCGGGCCAGGCGTTTATTACCATCAGTGAACAGTGTGTTTTTGATTGTAAATTTTGCCCGGTCCCAAAATTGGATGGCAAGATAAAAAGTCTGGATGAGATCATCCAAATGGTTGATGAAGCCAACGACAGCGGTAAATTAACAGCCATATCCCTAACCTCAGGTGTAGCAGGATCTCCTGAAGAGGAAGTTGACCGGGCAGTTGAGGCTGCAAAGGCTCTTAAAAAATACAATGTACCAATTGGCATTTCAGTATATCCCACAGCCGATTCATCCCGTCAATTAAAAGAGGCGGGAGCTGTGGAAGTGAAATATAATGTTGAAACAATGGACAGGGAATTATACAAAAAAGTATGCCCTGACCAGAGCCTGGAATTAATCCTTAAATGCCTGAAAGATGCTGTTGATATTTTTGGTAAAAATCATGTATATTCCAATTTCATAATAGGTTTGGGTGAAACTGATGAAACAGTGGAGTCAGGGCTTAATGAACTGGTCTCAATGGGTGTAATTCCCATAATCAGGGCAGGTGGTATGCACCCGCTCAGGGTTGGTGAGATCGATGTGGAAAGACCCACGGCTCAGAGGCTGCTTAAATTGAACAGGATACTTCGCCGGATACTTGATGAACACGGACTAAGGGCAGATGTATCCCGGACAATGTGCCTGCCCTGTACCGGATGTGACCTGAACCCACATCTGGACCTGTGAATCAGGTGTTTACGTTGACGCAAGAGGTCCAGCTTTCAAACCAGCATATTCAGTTGATCAAAGCTGAATGCACTAAACATTCACCCAATGAAGCCTGCGGTGTATTAATCGGAAGAAATGAACCGGGCAAGATTGTGGTGGAAAATGTTTTGCCCGTAACAAATTCAAAGCCGTCTGATCACAGTTTTGAACTTGACCCACAGGAACATTACAGGGCATGGAACCTGGCTGATAAGGAAGGACTTGATATTGTAGGAGTATACCATACACACCCGCATTCCCGGGCCAGACCTTCAACCTGGGATAAGGAGACTATGGAAAACGATAGGTCTTTATGGATCATTGCAGGGATTGACGGGATAAAGGGATATGAATGGGATGACGGAGTTAAACCGGTTGAGATCATTGAGTTTTCTTAACAGGATGTACTTGTTTCACGTTTGTACAAAAATTATTTCTTCCGACCCACTTAATAACAATTATATGAAAACAAAAGTTGTCGAGAGTTGGAATGATGCCATGAAAGAGACGAAAGGAGTATGGGCTGACCATCCATTTTTTATGGAAAAGTCCGATGCAGTTAAAATTATGAATTGGATGCGTGGAAAGAAATGAAATATTTTCTTGATTCTGGATTAATGTGTTGATACTTGGAATTTTCTAGGCTGATTGAAATTAAATTTGAGTCAGCGTTCCAAAATCCAGTTATGCAAAAAGGGGTTTGCACTGATTATAGTTAAATAATATTTACACATTAGGCGCATTGTGGAACCACAAAAAAGCATAACCGGACTTGTAAGACAGAAAACCTACTTTTCTATCCTGCAGCTTCTGAACTCAATAATCTCAAACAATAAATACGCAGACATGCCTATTAGCAAGCTTTTTAAATCTGAAGATTTGATATTCAGTGAAAAAGCAGCAGTCGTCGAGCTTACATATGGGATATTGCGCCACAGGGCAAGGATCGATCATATTATCGAAAATGCGTCAAGCGCCGTGATCTCAAACCTCGATCTGAATACACTCAACATACTCAGGATCTGCACATATCAGGCGCTGTTCAAGGATGTGAAAGCAACCGGAGTGATCAATAATGCTGTTGCGCTGTCTGCAAAAAATACCAGATTCAGCGGTTTTATCAAAAGAACAATTGAGGGAATATTAAGAAATAAAGATAATGTTATTTTTCCTGACAGGGATAAAACTCCAATCGACTACATTTCAACCTACCACTCACATCCTTTGTGGATTGTCGAAAAATGGGCTATTGAGTTTGGGGGATTTGAGGAAGTTGAAGCACTTTGCCAGGCAAATAATCTTGTGCCACCATTGACTATAAGAGTGAACACCCTGAAAACTGACCTGATCTCCCTTAAAACCTCATTGGGAAAAGCAGGTTACTCTGCTTCACCTACGCATTTTTCACAGTTTGGCCTTATTGTTGATAAGAAAGAGAATATTTTCAAAACTGAAGCTTTTGGAAATGGGGATTTCGAGGTACAGGATGAAGGGAGCCAGCTTATCACATTGCTCGCCGCAGCAAAGGCCGGAGAATGTATAATCGATGCCTGCGCCGGAAATGGGGGGAAAAGCCTGTTCCTTTCAGGATTAATGAATAATAAGGGAACTCTGATTGTTCGGATGTGCACTTTGCTAAACTTGAGAACTTAAGAAAACGTGCAAACCGTTCAGGCGCTTCAAATATAAGGACCATGGAATTCACGGGATTGGCAGATTACAGAAACAGAGCCGACTGTGTATTCATTGATGCGCCATGTTCCGGAATGGGGGTATTTAGAAGGAATCCTGATTCAAAATGGAGATTGACAAAGGAAGATATCCTTGAGCTATCTGTTAAACAAAAAGAGATCCTCAGGGACTACAGCATCTTTGTAAAACCAGGTGGCAGGCTAGTATATGCCACATGCACAATAAGCCTTGAAGAAAACGAAGAGGTAGTGCGTGATTTTCTCAATAAGAATAAGGACTTTTATCTGGTCTCGCCTCTGGAGATAGACCCGAATGTATTCGAAAGATTCGTAACAGATGAGGGTTTTTTCAGATCAATGCCGCATATCCATAATACAGACGGCTTTTTTGGTGCAGTGATGCTGCGTCGAAGTTGAGGCAAAGGATGGAAGAGTGTGAGGTTGGCTGCCGGGGGAGGTAATGGATACAGGTTAATGTTGGTTTACAGAAGAGTTGGGGGGTGTGGTGATCGCTATATTGAAACGAGTTTATAATTAGCCCTTCCCGCATCACACTTTTACATCCCAAACATCTCACCGACACATTTCCCGAACTCCTTAAACGCAGGCATATCACGAATTCATTCATCCCCATTACCAAAAGCATCCAGCATAGAAATGTAATACCATGCAACCGAGTCCTTTGAGGCATTGAAGATATCCCACACACCATCCCCCAGCCTGTCGTAGTCCCTGATGATGTCCCGGTCCGCATTTATCAGTTCTTCCGGCTCGGAAGCCCCATATACCAGGGCCGCCACCTCATCACCGAACTTATCTCTGATATCAGAGAGTGTGTAATCCTTATCTTCTACAACATCAAGCCCAGCGGAAAGGAGTATCATCTGATCACGTTAATGGGACCAAAGGGAGGCATGAAAGAGGCACCATGATCCGCAGTGGCGGCTGACGTGTCTGCGAAGGCTGGCACAGTAAGGAGACGAAGGCGAGAAATTGCTTTGAGGTGAGCCCCCAGGCAGTGCAAACGGACCGGACAACGGTGTGATGCAAAAAGAGGCCTACCAATAGGAGTTCATGGAAGCAGTAATCGAGAAGTGAAGGAAAGCCGGGCTGGGATTTTATCAAAATTAACCACAGATGAACACAGATAAATGGCTATTATGGCTTAAGATTCAATAAAAACTAATAAATATGAGTTAACTAAAAAATATATAGAGAATCGGGTTTACCTGTCAATTAAATAACTTCGTAATTATAGTTCTTCAGCACCCCCCTCACCTCAAACACCCACCCAGGTCAGGAAAAACAGGAAATTGTACTGCTGGACCATCATCTTCCCCAAGACCAAGAGCCAGGTACAACCGCTGGACCAGGCGTAACATGCCCAAGACCATGAAGCTGACCAGTAATACCAGCGAAATGCTCAGGCATTATGTGGGGAACAGGAAGAAGGAGCATATTTTCATCAACGAGAGGACAGGGAAGCGGCTGAACCTGCGGCATTTTGAGAAGATGATCGATAAGTGGGCCAGGCTGCTGAACATCCAGAGACGTCAGT
>Ga0114930_10001429_pt1 | contig 22839 bp, 23 predicted proteins | sample AnhtaG_FD_87300 | JGI IMG/M metagenome (GOLD analysis project Ga0114930, IMG submission 87300) | Deep subsurface microbial communities from Anholt, Denmark to uncover new lineages of life (NeLLi) - Anholt_01485 metaG | ecosystem: Environmental > Aquatic > Marine > Oceanic > Sediment | place... | reverse complement strand
GGCCCGCTTCACATGCTCCTGTCCTCGCACATCGGCGAAATCCATGGGGTAAACCGGCCCCCTCACAGCCAAAGCCTCAGGATCGGCCTCATAAGCCGGGATCTCTTCCAAACCGCTGAGATGGGCCGCTAATTGAGAGAGGCTCTCTACAGGGATGATCTCCAAACCACCAATTAGGGAGGCCTCCGGGGCATCGGAATGGGGTGCGAAGACCCGCTGAAAGCCTTTCTCCTTAGCCACGCTGACCATGGCCAAGATGCCATCGACATGACGCACGCTCCCATCTAATGAGAGTTCCCCGATGAATACAGGAGGATACCCCTTGTCTTGCCACCGATTCCTCCTTCTTGAGACCCTCTCAAGCTTTGGGGGCTTGACATGGGCTCCATCCTGTGTTATAGTGTTATCGTTAACGGGAACGATAACATGGTCAATCAACCGGAGCTATAGTCGAGTGTGATTGTCAAGAAACGAGTAACCATTAAAGAGGTAGCAAAAGAGGCGGGGGTTTCAATTCAAACCGTTTCTCGCGTAATCAACCATCGTCCAGACGTTGCACCTGAAACCCGGCAGCGGGTACAACAAATCATTGACCGGTTGGGATATCAGCCCAGCCATATCGCTCGCAGCCTAATCCAGGGGCGCAGCTTCACATTGGGTATTGTCGGCTGGGGTGTGGAATACTTTGGGCCCTCGCGCACTCTTTCTGGGATCGAGCAGCAGGCAAATGAATTAGGCTATGTCCTCCTTTTGAGTCTGATCCGCGAGCCCAGGAAAAATGACGTCGAGCAGCTATTGCGTGATATGCTCGCCCGGTATGTGGCAGGTATCATCTGGGCCGTGCCTGAAATTGGCAGCAATCGAGACTGGATACAAAAGGAAACTCCACGGCTTTCGGTACCGGTCGTTTTCCTTAGCATGCAACCCCACGCCAACCTGTCCGTTGTCGCCGTGGATAATCGAAGTGGTGGTCGAATGGCCACTAAACACTTGCTTGATCAGGGTCACCAAAACGTCGGTCTGATAACCGGCCCATTGACTTGGTGGGAGGCTCGTCAACGTCAACTTGGCTGGGAAGACGCGCTTAAGGAAGCAGGGATAACCATCGAGAATAGTCTCGTCGTTGAAGGGGATTGGAAGGCAGCAAGTGGAGAGCGAGGCTTATGCCGATTGCTGGAACAGTGCCCGGACGTAGACGCCGTGTTTGTCTGTAACGATCAAATGGCCTTGGGTGCACTGCAGGCAGCGCGCCAAATGGGTGTGCGGGTGCCGGAAGATTTGGCAGTAGTTGGCTTTGATGATATCCCCGAGTCTGTCTATTTCTATCCCCCTCTATCCACTGTGCAGCAGGACATGGTGGAACTAGGTTGTTGTGCTGTGAGAGAACTTGGCCGCATGATAGAGGCAACTCAGCAAGGTGAAGCGGTTGCTGAACCAAAAACCATTCTTCTCCAACCACGGTTGGTTGTCCGAGAAAGTTCTGTTATTATGAAACCACTGTTATTATGAAACCAATGGAAGAGACGATGGAAGAAGGGGCTGTTCAAAACCGAACCCCATATATAGAATTGGAGGCTATCCAGTAGGCCCGAGAGGCTGTTAGGCCTGCTCTGTGGCATACAGCAAATCAACTCCGGTCTGGGGCTGGAGCGTATTGCGGGAAACGCTGCGAGTCCCTCCCAGGGCTTGTGAAAGGAGGTGATGATAGCTCATCTCAACTTACGATGTTGTACGTTGTTGACGCATTGGGCTTCCCTAAGGGGTATCCAGCGAGGAAGCCCAACCAGTCTTCCAAAGGGGGAAAAATGAGCGTGAAGAAACTGAGTTGGCTGATCTGCAGCCTCGTCGTCCTGTTGCTACTGGTTACCGCTTGTGCACCGGCGGCCACACCGACGCCCGCTGAGGAGGCAGTGGAAGAGGCCCCCGCCGCAGGCAGGCTTTGTGATGGTGTGAAGATAGTCTTCTTCCCCGGAGGGCCGCCAGGGTGTCCCTTTGCTACCGTCGTTTACAATGGAGCAGTAGCTGCAGCGGCAGACTTGGGTGCCGATGTTGAATACATGTTCTCGGACTGGGATACGCAGAAGATGATCAGCCAATTCAAAGAGGCTGCCGCCACCAAGCCCGACGGGATCGCCATCATGGGGCATCCAGGACCAGACGCCTTTGAGGCCTTAGTGGATGATGCCGAGGCCAAGGGGATCATCGTAACCAGCCAGAACACCACCCTGCCCCCAATCGAGGAGAAGTACAAGAGCGCAGGGTTCGGTTACGTAGGGCAAGAACTGTATGCGTCTGGCTATTTGCTGGGCAAAGAGGCCATCAAGAGGACCGACCTCGGAGAAGGCGATAGGGCCATGGTCTGGGGGCTTTTGGCCGAACCGACCCGCGGGTTGAGGACAAAAGGCGTCATAGATGCTCTGGAAGAAGCCGGGATGACAGTTGACTACTACGAGATCGACAAGGCTACAAACGCTGATGCATCAGCGGGTACCCCGGTCTTCACCGGCTATGTCTCCTCCCACCCTGACGTTAAGTTGGTCTGCACCGATCACGGGGGACTGACCTCTACCCTGGAGACCTATCTGACGGCGGCAGGTAAGGGCCCGGACGACATATACGGCATAGGGTTTGACGTCTCGCCCGCTACGCTAGAAGCGATTAGGGGCGGGTGGACTGACCTAGTGCTCGATCAGCAGCCCTACCTGCAAGGCTACCTGCCCATTGTGCAGATCTGCCTGACCGAGAAATATGGATTCTCCGGTCTGCACATTGACACCGGGTCCGGTTTGATCAGCAAAGACAACGTCGAACTGCTGGCACCCCTTATTGAGAAGCAGATCCGGTAGGGGCATTGACCTTCTCGCTCCTCAGGTTTACGCAAGCGGTATTTTGCGGGAGGCGGTGCAGAAGTAGAACCATGTGGGGCAAACGGCACGAGGGCATGCGACGCATGCTCGCCGCGGCCTGAGGCGTGTGGCGATTGTGTGCGTTGGGAACAAAGATGTCCAGTGCCGTTTGCCCCCTGGTGTTACAACCTGGCTATACTTAGTCCAAGGGGATACACTTCAATGGTAGTCGGGAAGTCTTCGGAATCCGGCTGAATCAGGCGCCACCTGATACGCGCCCAAGGAGATCGTCTGATGGATTACATACTTGAAATGAAAAATATTTCTAAGCGTTTCGGGGAAGTTCAAGCAGTGCGCCAAGTCGACTTCGCAGTCGCCCGCAATGAAGTTGTGGGGTTGGTGGGCGATAACGGTGCTGGCAAGTCCACTCTAATCAAGATCGTTACTGGGTACCATAAACAAGACAGTGGCGAAGTTTATTTCAATGGAGAGAAAGTGGAGGGCCTGTCTGTCGCAGAAGCCCGACAACTTGGAATCGAAACCGTTTATCAGGAACGCGCCTTGGCAAACCTCCAAACCCTATGGAGGAATATATTTATGGGGCGAGAGCTAATGACTGGCCTTGGCTTCCTTGATGTGAAAATGATGGAGCAAGAAACAGAGAAACTGATGGTTGGGTCGATGGGTTTTACATCATCGGCAGTTGCGCCTGATTCTGTGGTCGGGACCTTTTCCGGGGGGGAAAAACAGGGCGTGGCTATTGTGCGAGCCCTGTACTTCGATGCTGAACTCATCATTTTGGATGAGCCGACTATGGGTTTATCGGTGTCAGAGACAAGGAAATTTTTGGAGTTCGTGCAGGAAATCAAGGAAGCCGGCAAGTCGTGTATATTCATCGATCACAACGTATTTCACGTATATGCAGTGGCCGATAGAATTGTGGTGTTGGATAGAGGAGTGGTTGCGGGCGAGTTTTTGACCAAAGATATCACCTTGGACGAACTTATGGAAAAGATGTATCGGGTGGCGCAGACAGGAAGTCTGGACTGATACCAAGGTGACCCACTGGAACGGAGATGATGTATCCAGTTGATGTGCAATAGTAATGATATCAATCAAGGGGGAAGGAGATGACCTCTCGTGTCGAAGATCCAGCCGTGGCTATCAGCCGAAGGCGGTTGTGGCAGGGCGGTCTGAGTAGGTTCGCTCGCCGGTATGGGCTACAGATCGGCATAGTTGGCGTCTTTTTGGCCATGTGGGCGTTTTTCATCATAGGAGCGCCTCGGACGTTTCTTGCCCCCGAAATCTATGGCGCATATATGTCTACGATACCCTTCTTTGCCGTTATGGCTTTGCCATTGACGATGGTGATTATCGCGGGTGAGATAGATTTGTCCTTCGGATCTATTATGGCCATAGGGGTGCTGGTATTTGTCAACGTTTTAGAGAGAACCGGAAGTTTGGCACTGGCTTTTGTTTTATTACTGGTTACGGGATTTCTGGTAGGATTGCTCAACGGGATCATAGTGGTTAGATTCGGAATCCCCTCGCTAGTGGCAACTATCGGTACGCAGTTCTTTTGGAGAGGAGTGGTCCTAGTTATCACAAACGGGCACCCGGCTTCTCTCGTGCCGGTGAAAGGAACGATCTTACGTCAAGCACTGGTGGGTAGGTTGGCAGGTTACATACCGGCTCAGATGATCTGGACTATTATTGTGGCAGTACTTGTGTGGGTCCTTTTGAACCGTCACAGATTCGGTGCCCACGTCTATCTGGTTGGGGATAACAGGGATAGTGCTAGGCTTATGGGGGTCAACGTTGACCGAACAAGGATGATGGTATTCGCTATCGTCGGTCTTGCGGCGGCGTTCGCGGGCCTTTTGGCTAGTCTGGAAGTGAACTACTTCTGGGTTAATCTGGGTGAAGGGTATCTTCTGAGGACGCTGGCCTCCGTATTCTTGGGCGGCACTTCGGTTTTCGGCGGAGTGGGGACCATACTGGGGACGTTTATCGGATGTTTCATCATCGGCACTATAGAGGCCGGAACGGTGGCTATAGGTCTGTCAGGGTTCTGGACGCAACTGATATATGGTCTGATCATCATCATCTCGGTGTCGATGCACTCTCTTCTAGGTAGAAGGCTGGCGCGTTGATAACGCTCGATGGGTCGCCGACGAGTGGCGCTACCTCTGAGCCAACGGAACGCGTCAGCTACCATCCTCGCCTGGCGCGCGTGCGAGTGAAAAGTGACCCCGTAGGTGTGCTGGATCAGTTTCATCCCCTGGCGCCAGGGACCTTCGTGCTGAAGAGCAACCCGGCCTTCATCGTCGCAATGGACCTCGAGCCGCTCAGTTGTAGGCGACTGCCGGCCGACGCTCGTCTCTTCGACTTGTGAGACAGATAAGAGGATAAACAATGAAACACCGAGATCGAGTACTCATGGCTCTCAACCACGAGGAACCTGATAGATGCCCAATGCAGATTAGTTTTACGCCCGAGTTTGCCTCAAGGCTTAAGAATGACTTGGGTCTAACAGACGAAGATCTCTATAACCCTCATGGAGGCGGTAATACTTACGTGTTGGAGCGCACTATAGACGAAGATATGCTCTTAACGTCTGATGGATGGGCCAATTCATATTATGCCACTGAATCATACAGTGAAGACGGGGTTTCCTATACCGATGAATGGGGAGTGGGGTGGAAGAACGTAGAATATGAAACCAGATTCGGCAAGGGGCGTTATACTGAAATAGTGGCTCATCCTCTTGCCGATGATGAAGCGATGGACTCGTATCAACCGCCGGATCCAAATAGACCCGGGTTATACATTGAAGCCGAAAGGGTAATCAAGGAACATAAGGATGAATACTGGATTGTGGGCGTTACTGTCACCACGATCTTCGAGACCGCGTGGGCGCTCAGAGGGCTTGAAAAAACATTGATGGATTTGGTTGTCAACCCTGATTTTGTGGAAAGACTTCTTGATATTCCGTTTAACTATCACCTTGCTGCGGCCAAGAAATTGGTGGAAATGGGTGTAGATATGATTTGGATAGGGGATGATATGGGTACTCAGGAGAGGATGCTCATTTCCCCCGATACTTGGCGTCGTTTCTTCAGACCACGCATGGCGACATTCATCTCCACACTAAAAAGCATCAATCCAGACGTAAAAGTAGCGTATCATTCGGATGGTGTGATTTACCCGATCATCCCCGACTTGATCGAAATCGGATTGGACGTTCTCAATCCAGTTCAACCAAGGTCTATGGATCCCGAAGAATTGAAGAGGAAGTACGGGGATGAACTGTGCTTCTGGGGCTCAATAGATGAGCAATATACCCTACCCTTTGGAACCCCGGCTGAGGTTGAAAGAGAAGTGATCACACGGTTGAAAACCATTGGTAAGAATGGCGGATTGATCATAGGGCCGACTCATCACGTACAGCTTGATACGCCACTTGAAAACTTTTGGGCCATGGTCAAGACAGTCACGAAGACGCATTACGCTTCTTTATAGCGCGGCAATAGGGTGGGAGACTCTAGTGAACCCTGGGCCACCTATCACTTTGGTCAGAAGTATGACGAGAAGGCACGCAACAACATAACCAATGAAGTTGACGCACAAAGAACGCATGCGGCGTGCCATCCAGCGAGAGCCCGTTGACCGGTTTCCCACACAGATCAATTACACCCGCGATATGGGTGAGAAGCTGGCCGCGCATCTAGGCGTATCGTTGATAGAGTTGTCCGCCCGACTGGATAATCACTTGGTGCGTGTCGATCTGATCTACCCACGCCGGACGAGCGAAGATGGCCGGATTGCCTACGACTGGTGGGGCGACGGGTGGACCACAGAGATGGAAGGGTATTGGCCGGTGGATTCGCCTCTGGCCGAGGCCCAGACGCTGGAGGACTTCCCCTGGCCTGACCCTAACGATCCGCACCTGCTGGACGAGGCGGAAGAGACCATCGCCCGCGATGGGGGAGGAAATTTTATTGTCCCCAATCTCGGCTTCTGTCTGTTCGAGCGTGCCTGGTCGTTGCGTGGGTTCGAGACCTTCCTTATGGACCTAGCGCTGAACCCGGCTTTCGTAGAGGAGCTATTAGAACGGATCACAGATATCCAGGTGGCGCTGGCCCGACGGTTCGTGGCGTTGGGCGTGGATGGCGGCTACTTCGGTGATGACTACGGCGCGCAGAAGAGTCTGATCTTCTCACCCCGTACTTGGCGTGCCTTGTTCAAACCACGCCTGGCCCGTATGTTCGCCGTCTTCCGTGAAGCCGGCCTTCCGGTCCTCTTTCACTGTGACGGTGACATCGCCGAGATTTTGCCCGACCTGGTGGATATCGGCGTGACGACGCTGAACCCTGTGCAGCCCGAGGTGTTGGATCACGCTTGGCTGAAGCGTACCTTCGGCGACAGGTTGGCGTTTTACGGTGGAGTGTCCACCCAGACCGTGCTGCCCCACGGCACGCCGGCAGAGGTGCAATCGGCTGTGGAGGCCTGCGTGCAGACGCTCGCCGCTGACGGCACCGGGCTAGTGGTCGCCCCATCCCACCGTATGACGGCAGACATTCCCCTGGAGAACGTAGATGCATTGCTGGCGGCCTTCGCAGCTTTGGGAGAGGGAGGGTGACAGGACAAACGGCTCGTAAGGAACAGTTGATGGCGGCTTTCATAGCACGTTACGAGACCGAGCCCACGGTCTGGGTGCGAGCGCTGGGCCGGGTTGATCTGATGGGCAGTCATACCGATTACAACCAGGGCTATGTGCTCACCCTGCCCATTGACCGGGACACATGGATCGCCGCTCAACCACGATCTGATCGCGTGGTACGCATCCACTCGCTGAACGTGGACGGTGGCAGCCCCTTCAGCCTGGACGCCATCACCCACGATGAGACGTTGCCCTGGACCAACTACGTGCGCGGGGTCGCAGCCATCCTCCAGGCCGAAGGGTATGCCCTGACCGGGTTCGACGGCCTCGTGCACAGCACCGTCCCGCTCAGCAGCGGGTTGAGTTCCTCGGCCGCGCTGGAGGCCGCCACAGCCATGCTGTTCCGGGCGTTCGGGGGCTGGGAGATCGACCCGGTCCGGCTGGCCTTGCTCTGTAAACGAGCCGAAAACGAGTTTGTGGGAATGAACTGCGGCATCCTGGATCAGTACACCTCGATCCTAGGTCAGGTGGGGTATGCACTCCTTCTCGACTGCCGCGACCTGATCAGTCAGCCGGTGACGCTGCCCGACGACCTGCAGGTGGTGATCTGTGACACGCGGGCCCAGCGCGAGCTCACTGGCTCCGAGTACGGGGAGCGACGTGCTCAGTGCGAGGAGGGTGCTTGGTTGCTGGCTCGCTTCTATACCGAGGTGACAGCGCTGCGGGACGTCACGCTTGCGCAGTTTGAGGCCCATGAAGCGGACCTGCCGCCGGTGGTAGCCCGGCGTTGTCGCTTTGTCATCGAAGAGAACGAGCGGGTGTTACGGTTGGCGGAGGCGTTACCCACGGGTGATCAGGCTGCCATCCGTGCACTGACGGCCGCGTCTTATGAGGGTGCCCGTGACCTGTACGAGATCGGCTCGCCAGAGATGGCGGCGATGATCGAAGCGATGCTGGGCGCGCCAGGGGTGATCGGCGCGCGGCAGGCGGGTGCAGGCTTTGGCGGCTGCCTGGTCGCATTTGTGGGAACTGAGAACGTGAGCGCGTTCGAGTGCCACGTGCGGCAATCATACGTGACTGCCACGGGTATTGAGTCAGAGGTCTATCCTGTGCAGGCGGCCGCAGGGGCAGGAGGGCTGCGCCTGCCTGACATCAGGGATGGTGAGTACTCGGATTGACCATGGTTGTGATCCAGAGGCGGAGCAGTCCAAGCCTGCGCCGCTGGAGGCGGTCTGAGACCTGTTCTATCCCGGGGGCGTCCCGGAGCCATAAGACCTCCGAGGCTTGGGCTTCTGCCCCACAAATCCGTGTTGGCCCGAACAAGATTCATGTCGGGAGAGGGAAAGTATGAAGCCACGGGAACGGGTCATGTTGGCCTTGAATCACCAAGAGCCCGACTGTATTCCTATTGATCTGGGTGGAAGCATTTGCTCTTCCATCCATAGGGATGCTTACATCGAACTCAAAAAACACCTAGGGATGGAGTTAGAAGAGATCCAGATGGTGGACTATGTCCAGCAATTGCCCTACCTGGATGAGGAACTTCTGGAGCGTTTCGGTGTAGATTTTCGTATGGTCCAGTTGCCGGCCGCTACAGCGCCGGACTTGAATATCTTTGAGGAAGGCGACTACTATGCCTTCATCGACCGTTGGGGCTCCAAATTGCATATGCCCAAAGATGGGGGGCTGTACTTCGACTGGGTGGAGTTTCCCATTCAGGAAGCCACTGTGGAGGCCTTGGACAACTACGCCTGGCCGCCACCCGACCCCCCAGAATACAATGTCCGACTTCGCGAACAGGCTGAGTACCTTTACGAAAACACGGATTATGCCTTGGTAGGCAGCGCTATCATCGGTGGCGGGCTCTTTGAGCAACCTGCCAGAAGCATGGGGCTCGAGAGTTTCCTGATGGCCTTGGTCACTGAGCCGAAGTTTGCCGATCGGCTGATGGGCCAGATCACCGAAATCTACATCGAGTCTTGCGACAACTATCTGGAGCAGGTGGGGGAATACCTTCACGTTTTCACATATTGGGACGATGTGTGTGGACAGGATGGTTGGCTCATATCGCCAGATATCTACCGCAAGATGGTCAAACCCAAACAACGACGCCTGTTAGAGGCTATCAAGAGTAAGACGGACGCCAAGATCTACTATCACGGTTGCGGGGCTGTCTATGATCTGATCCCGGATTTGATCGAACTGGGTTTCGACATTATCAACCCGGTACAGGTCTCGGCTCGTGGCATGGACACTAAGCGGCTCAAGGAAGAGTATGGCAAGGATATTGTCTTCTGGGGCGGCGGAGTCGATACCCAACGTGTGCTGCCTTTCGGCAAGCCTGAGGAGGTGGCCGACGAGGTCAAGCGACGCATTGATGACCTGGCCCCCGGCGGTGGATTCGTCTTCGCTGCTGTCCACAATATCCAGGCGCTTGTACCTCCGGAAAACATTGTCACTGCGTTTGAGACAGCCCTCGAATACGGAAGGTATTGATGAGAGAAGATGACGAAACGAGAAGTCATCAAACCGGTAGTGCAGGGGAAACTTCCGCCCTACGTCCCATGGAATGTTGGTTGACGAAGCAACGTACTCTGCCATGCGGGTCCGGCGATGATGTCCGTCAGGAGACCCGGTGTCTCTTGGCACTCCGTCTGGATGGCGGATATGTCTTTGCTCCTGCCCACGACATTGAGGGGGATTTGCCCTTGGAAAACGTACCTGCTCCTTGTCGAAATAGTCCAACAACAGCCCGGCTGCGTGCGTGACCGAAGCCGTTAGCCGAACCTGTTGATAGAATCACCATAGAACAGCACCAAGGAAGGGGGGATCATGAACTCATCAGTGTTGGGCCTTATCGTTGGGAATCGGGGTTTTTTCCCTGACCATCTCTGTAAGACTGGGCGCGAGGCAATCCTGAAGGTCTTGGAGGAAGCGGACATCAAGGCTATCGCGCTCACGCCGGAAGATACGAGGTTTGGCAGCGTCGAGAGCCTGACCGACGCCGAAAAGTGTACCACGCTCTTTAGGGAACACCGCGACCAGATTGACGGCGTACTGGTGACCTTACCAAATTTCGGTGACGAGCGCGGTGTCGCCAACGCTCTGCGTTGGGCCGGGCTGAATGTACCGGTGCTTGTACATGCCTTCCCCGATGATGCTACCAAGATGACTATCGAGGATCGCCGTGACTCCTTCTGCGGGAAGATGTCGGTTTGCAATAACCTAACGCAGTACGGCATCAACTACTCGCTCACCACCCTGCACACAGTGGACCCGCAAAGCGAAGGTTTCCGCGCCGATCTGCGACGCTTTGTGAGCACGTGTCACGTGGTACGGGGCCTTCGAAACGCCCGCATTGGTGCCCTCGGCGCCCGCCCGGCTGCTTTTAACACCGTGCGCTATAGCGAAAAGTTACTGGAGCGCACGGGCATCACCGTGGAGACGCTGGACCTGTCTGAGGCTTTTGGGCGGATGGAGCGCCTGGACGATGAAGCCAAAGCGGTGCGTGCCAAGCGCCGGGCCATTGAGGCATGCGCGGGGACGCAAGGTGTGCCCGAGGTGGCCCTGAATAAGATGGCCCGGGTTGGGGTAGTGGTGGAGGAGTGGATGCAAGAGACCCGACTGCAGGCCACCGCTGTACAGTGCTGGACATCCATGGAGGAGTTCTTCGGCGTGGTGCCCTGCACGGTGATGAGCATGCTGAGCAACAACTTGCTGCCCAGTGCCTGCGAGACCGACGTAACGGGGGTGATTGGCATGCTTGCCCTGCAACTCGCTTCTGGCAAACCCAGCGCTCTAGTAGACTGGAACAATAACTACGGCGACGACCCGGACAAGGGGGTCTTCTTCCATTGCAGCAACCTGCCCAAACATCTCTTCGCTGACCCCCCGGTGATGGGATACCAAAAGATCATCGCCGGGACGGTGGGCGAGGAAAACACTTACGGCACTGTGGAGGGTCGTCTGAAGACTGGTCCGTTTACCTATTGTCGGGTTTCCACGGACGATGCGCTGGGGGTCATTTCTACCTACGTGGGCGAGGGGCAACTTACTGAGGACCCACTCACTACCTTCGGAGGCTACGGTGTGGTGGAAATCCCGAACCTGCAAGGCTTATTGCATTACATCTGCGATAAAGGCTTCGAGCATCACGTAGCCATCAACCTGTCGCAGACAGCCTCCGCTGTGCACGAGGCCCTTGGCAAGTACTTAGGATGGGACGTTTACTACCATAGGGCGAACGCCCCCAAGTTCTAGCCAGACGGAGGCAAAACAAGGAGTTAGAGTCAATGAGGGAGTTCAGCGAAAAACAGGATCGCATTCAAGCCCTGCTGGAGGAGCGCAAGGTCGACGCGCTCTTCCTTCACCGCGTGAGTAGTTTCGCCTGGGCCACGTGCGGTGTGGCCTCGTACGTGAACACGGCGACCACGAACGGGGAGGCCGCGCTGCTGATGACCCCCTCGGCTCGGTACCTTGTCACCAGCAATATCGAGACGACGCGGTTAGAGCAGGAGGAGAAACTCGCGGCGCAAGGTTGGGAGTTTCGTGTCGTGCCTTGGCACGAGGCGCAGGACACCGTAGCCGAGTTGACCCGAGGGTTGAGGCTCGGGACCGATGGGCCTTACCCCAGCGCAACCGATCTCTCTGCCGACCTGGCCTGCCTCCGCGCCCACTTGACTCCCGAAGAGGGCAAGCGCTTTCGGGCCTTGGGCAGGCTGTGTGCCGAGGCGATGGACAGCGCTGTGCGGGCCGTCCGGCCCGGCCAGACCGAGTACCAGATCGCTGGGCTTCTTGCCCGTGAAGCAGAGGGCCGTGGCGTGCAGGCTATCGTCAACCTCATCGCCACCGACGAGCGCATCTTTGCCTTCCGGCACCCGCTGCCCACGGGGAAAGAACTCGAACGCTACGCCATGCTCGTGCTGTGCGGGCGGCGGTGGGGACTGGTATGTTCGTTGACGCGACTCGTTCACTTCGGCCGGCTTCCTCATGAAGTGAGGAGAAAACAAGAAGCGGTAGCCCAAGTGGATGCTACATTCATCGCTGCCAGCAGGCCAGGAGCGAGAATCTCCGATATCTTCAAGAAAGCGGTAGAGACCTACAAACAGGTAGGCTACCCCGATGAATGGAAGTTGCATCACCAAGGGGGGCTGGCTGGCTACGAGCCCCGAGAGCATGTAGCAACCCCTACCTCTCCTCAGGTGGCGAGGCCCGGTCAGGTCTTCGCATGGAACCCTTCTATCACCGGAACCAAATCAGAGGATACCATTATCGTCAATGAGAAGGGCTACGAGATTATCACCGCAGTGGGAGATTGGCCGCAGATCCCTGTCCAGGTGGAGGGCCAACTCATCGAGCGGCCAGCGATCCTGGAAGTCTCATGAAAGACACGCCCTATCCTTGTTAAGAAGACCGATTTGTTAGATAATGCAGATAGGGTTCCGTACGGAGAGGCAGGATGAAAGCCAGGGTTGGTTGTGTACCCTGCTATTTGAAGCAGGCCCTCTCGGCGGCACGGGAGGTCACCGACGATCCAGAACTCCAACTTAAGGTCTTGAGGGCGGTGGCCGAGAAGGCTCCATATTACTCCCTGGAGGCTACACCAGCCGAGAACTCGACATACGCTTTGTGGCTAGTTAATGAAGTCTTGGACTGCGCCGATCCTTTCCGCCTCAAGAAGGAAGCATATAACCAACTGGCGTTGAAGGCGTACGAACGGCTGAGGGGGATAGTTGATACCTCAGAAGACGGATTAAGGACGGCCGTTCAGATAGCGGCGGCGGGCAATATCGTCGATCTGGGCATCTTGCGAGAGGTGGATGTAGAGGCTGCCCTGGCTGAGGCTTTAACCAGCGGTTTGGCCATCGACGACTTCTCTGAGTTCGCCAGGGTCCTCTCTCCTGCTAGGCGCGTTCTCTACCTGGGTGACAACGCTGGCGAAATAGTCTTCGACAGAATATTGATTGAGACATTCCGAGACAAAGACGTCATCTTTGCAGTGAAGGGAGCTCCCATTCTCAATGATGCCACCCTGGAGGACGCTTGGGCGGTGGGGATGGATAAGGTGGCTGAGGTCATCAGTAACGGCTCACCCATGATAGGCACAAACCTACAGACCTGCTCGCCTGAGTTTCAAAGAGAGTTTTGGGCGGCTGATCTGATCATCAGCAAGGGCCAGGGGAATTTTGAAACCCTGGATGGTGTCGAGGCCCCCCTGTTCTTCATCCTGAGGGCCAAGTGTGAGGAAGTTGCCAATGAGTTGGGGATCAAGGCTGGAGATCTGGTCCTAGTTGAGGGCACGAGCAGAAAGAAGCGACAGGAGACCTGATCCATCGATGGAGGAGGTGAGTATGGGAGGTAGGAAATACTCCATAGGGATCGATTTCGGCACTGAATCGGGCCGCACTGTGTTAGTCGAGGTGACCACGGGTCAGGAGGTAGCCACCTCAGTATATGAGTACAAGGACGGAGTAATTGACGAAGTACTGCCCGATACGAAAATCAACCTGGACCCCGATTTCGCCCTACAGAACCCAGTAGATTACATCGAGACCATAAGGGTTACTATCCCCGCCGTCCTAAAGGAGAGCGGCGTCGACCCTGAAGATGTCATCGGCTTGGGCACAGATTTTACCGCTTGTACAATGATGCCCGTCGACAAAGAGGGCATCCCTCTTTGCATGGAGGAGGAATGGCGAAGCAACCCCCATGCCTGGGTAAAGATTTGGAAGCACCACGCTGCCCAGCCGGAGGCCAATAAACTCAACGAGATCGCACGTCAAAGAGGCGAGGAGTTTCTATCCCGCTATGGAGACAAGATCTCCTCAGAGTGGCTTTTCCCCAAGATCTGGCAGATTTTGAATGAGGCTCCTGAGATCTATGAAGCCGCTGATCGCTTCATAGAAGGAGCCGATTGGATCGTGCTCCAACTTGTGGGCGAGGAGAAGCGCAATCTGTGCACCGCTGGTTATAAGGCCATCTGGGAGAAGAGCACTGGTTACCCTTCGGACGACTTCTTCGTCGCTCTCGACCCCCGGCTGCGCCACGTGGTTGACGAGAAGCTCTCGCGGGAGATCTATCCCCTGGGCGAGCGGGCTGGCGGGCTGACCCGGCAAATGGCTGAGTGGACTGGTCTCCGCGAAGGCACAGCCGTGTCCATCGGCAATGTAGATGCTCATGTATCAGTGCCCGCTTGCGCGGTCACAACTCCGGGCCGCATGGTGATGATCATGGGCACCTCTATCTGCCACATGGTGTTGGGCACCGAAAAGAAGATCGTGGAGGGGATGTGCGGTGTGGTAGAGGATGGCATCATCCCCGGCTACTTCGGCTTCGAGGCGGGGCAGTCCTGTGTGGGGGATCATTTTGCTTGGTTCGTGGAGCGCGCCACCCCGCCGGAATACCATGAGGAGGCGAAGAAACGCGGCTGGGATCTGCACCGGCTCTTGGAGGAGAAAGCGGCCAAGTTGAAGCCAGGCGAGAGCGGACTCTTGGCCCTCGACTGGTGGAACGGGAATCGCTCCATCTTGGTGGATGTCGATCTCACAGGGATGCTTCTGGGGGCCACCTTAGCCACTAGGGCTGAGGAGATCTACCACGCCCTCATCGAAGCTACCGCCTATGGCACGCGCATCATAATCGAAACCTTCGAAAAGAGCGGTGTCGCGGTGGATGAATTGGTTGCTTGAGGAGGCTTGCCGGAGAAAAACAAACTCTTAATGCAGATCTACTCCGACGTCACGGGCCGCGAGATCAAGGTTGCGGCCTCTACTCAGACGCCGGCTCTAGGCTCAGCGATGCACGGCGCGGTAGCAGCAGGAAAAGATGCAGGTGGGTACGAGAGTATCTTCGAGGCCGCCAAACAGATGGCTCATCTAAAGGCTGAAACCTATCGCCCCATCCCAGAACACCAGGCGGCATACGATCGACTGTACAGGGAGTACGTCCGGCTACACGATTACTTCGGCCGGGGCGAGAATGACGTAATGAAGGTGCTTAGGCGGATAAGGGCCGAAGCCCTTAGGAGGAAGGGGTGAGGAGTCGATGCTAGAACGACTAAGACAGGAGGTTTGGAAACTCAACCTGGAGTTACCGAAGCACAATCTAGTGGTCTGGACCAGCGGGAACGTCAGTGGAAGAGATTTCCAAAGCCAGCTAGTAGTGATCAAGCCCAGTGGGGTCCCCTACGAAGAACTCACCCCTCGTGATTTGGTGGTGGTGAACCTCGATGGGCAAATAGTGGAAGGCGATCTCCAACCATCGGTAGACACAGCCACCCATCTATACATCTATCACCATCGGCCCGATGTGGGAGGCGTGGTGCACACTCATTCGCCCTACGCCACCAGTTTCGCTGCCCTGGGCCGCCCCGTACCCGTCTATCTAACAGCGATCGCTGATGAGTTTGGAGGGCCGATCCCAGTGGGCGCCTATGCCCAGATCGGAGGCGAGGAAATTGGGCGCGAAATAGTCCGCTCCATCGGCGACTCGTCTGCCATCCTTATGAAAAACCACGGTGTCTTCACCATAGGCCCCACCCCTCACGCTGCCGTCAAGGCGGCGGTGATGGTGGAGGATGCAGCGAGGACCGTGCATCTGGCGCTTCTTCTGGGGGAGCCAGATCTTATCCCTGACGAGGAGGTGGCTCGCGCTCATCGCCAGTACGTGGAGAGATATGGCCAAGATCTCTCCAAGAGCAAGCGAGAAGGTCACCCTCCGAGAGGCGATGAGTAGCCGCCCCTCATCTAGTGGCGTCCTGAACAACTCTTTCTTGGTAGCGCACCCCTTCCTCCTCCCTTCCTTGCCTAGGCACCCAAACAGTCCTCACCCGTGGCCCCAAACGAGAGGCCCACCACTCATCATAACGACTGCGCGTTTGGTCCCTGTGGTTCGGCAGCCAGAACAGTTCCCTTTCTGAAATCGCTTACGTTCATGACCTTAAGCGACCGAGAAAGAGTCCACGACCTTCTCCCGCGGGGCCTGCAACCATCGATTCTCCCACTCTCAACCAATCTCAACTGATTCGCCCCAGGAATTTGCATGCTGCCTTCGAGATGGTATGATATGGTGGAGTCCTGTGTAATTGGAGCGTCCGCGAGGAGTTGAACAGGTGAAAGGAGCCCACAAGATGATGGCAGCGGTGTTCGAAAGCCCTTTGCAGATGCCCGTCAAAGAGGTAGCCAGACCCGACTGCCCGGAGGGCGGACTTCTCGTTCGCGTTGAGGCTTGCGGGGTGTGTGGGACAGACGTGCGCATTTTCAATCATGGCCATCATCGGGTCGCACCACCTCGCATTATCGGTCACGAGATCGCAGGGGTTGTTGAGGAGGTAGGCAAAGGTGTGGGCGCGTTTCGTGGCGGTGAGCGAGTGATGCTCTTCCCTGCAACTTCGTGCGGCCGCTGCCACTTGTGCCGAAGGGGCCGCGCAAATCTTTGCGCTGCTAAAGAGGGATTCGGGTATGAATGGGATGGAGGCTACGCCCAGTACGTAGCCGTAGGTTCCAAGGCCATCTGCAATGGTAATGTAATCCCAATACCAAAGTCTCTTTCCTTCGAAGAGGCCACGTTGGTAGAACCCCTTTCTTGCTGCGTCAATGGCCAGGAAAAACTCATTATTGCTCCGCAAGATTCGGTACTCATCATAGGTGCGGGCCCTATAGGGCTCATGCATCTTCTATTGGCACGACGCAAGGGGGTTGCAAAGACGCTGGTCTTGGAGTTACAAGAGAGCCGTATGGACAGGGCAACCGTTTTCAACCCGGATGTGTTGCTCAAGGCGAGTGACAGCCTGGCAGAGAAAAGGGTTCTGGGTGAGACCAACGGGCACGGGCCCGATGTGGTGATAGTGGCTTGCTCTTCAGTTCGTGCACAAGAGCAGGCGATGCGATTGGTTAGCAAGGGAGGAAGGGTTCTCTTCTTCGCCGGCTTGCCGGCGGATGTCTCTCGGACAACCTATGATGCCAATCGAATCCACTACGACGAGATCTTCATCTTTGGATCCTTCGCCTCGAGTCTCGATCAATATCGAACAGCGCGAGATCTGGTCAGTGCCACCCCAGGGGAATTCCGTAAGATGCTTACCCATCACTTGCTCCTCGATGACGTAGTAGAGGCCCTAAAGTTGGTCCAACAAGGTCAAGGGCTCAAGGTCGTGGTCAGGCCCCAAAGCAAGGCGCCAACCGGAGAGCAGAACTGCTTGCTCTCGTGATTGCCTTGCCACATAGAGAATCCTATATTGAGAGGCTGTGCCATGTTCCTTCCCGTTTGGGCATTATCACCGGCACTCCTGTCTACTCCTGCTCAAACCTCTCTCCAAGGCCGATACTGTATCGCCTCCGCTAGGTGGCTAGTAACTATCTCCTCCTGCTCGCTACGTCTGCCGTGGCCCCAAACGAGAGGTCCTCCACTCATTCATAACAACTATGCACTTGCCCTATCCAGCCTTGCCAAGACCCAAGATGAGAATAGTTGAGGTTGTCTGATGAATCATGACAAGAAGAGAAACGAAGGTCGAAGCCGCCTGCCGGTCGATGGGTCAAAGCCACGGAGTGAGTTAGATCGAACCATTGTCAAGACCATCAGAGCCCTAGTGATGGATGCAGTGCAAAAGGCTAACTCCGGTCACCCAGGCATGCCGATGGGGATGGCCGAGGCGGCTTATGTGCTGTGGAGCCGATTCCTGAAGCACAACCCGGCCAACCCCCGTTGGCCGGACCGGGACCGTTTCGTCCTCTCGGCAGGACACGGCTCCATGCTGCTATACAGTTTGCTCCATCTATCCGGATATGATCTTCCCATGAGCCAGTTGAAAAGTTTTAGGCAATGGGGAAGTATCACCCCCGGTCACCCGGAATATGGCTTGATGCCAGGCGTGGAGACCACTACTGGTCCGTTGGGACAGGGGTTCGCCAACGGAGTAGGTATGGCCATCGCGGAGCGCTTCTTGGGGCGACTATTCAACCGCCATGGCTACCCCATCGTAGACCACCATACCTATGGCATCGTCAGCGATGGGGACCTGATGGAGGGCATCTCCCACGAGGCCGCCTCCATAGCTGGTCACTTGGGCTTGAGCAAGCTGATCTACCTCTACGACGACAATGGAATCACCATAGAAGGGAGTACCGCCCTCACCTTCACTGAGGATGTGACTAAAAGGTTCGAAGCCTATGGGTGGTTGGTTTTGGAGGTGGATGGTCACGATCTGCAAGCCGTTGCCGAGGCTTTGCGGTCGGCTCAAAGGGAACTTGAGCGCCCTACATTGATACGCTGTCACACGCACATAGCCAAGGATAGCCCCCACAAACAGGACACGGCTGCCGCTCATGGTGAGCCCTTGGGCCAGGAGGAGGTCCGTCTCACGAAACAGAAGATGGGCTGGCCCCTGGAGCCTACATTCCTGGTACCCCAGGCAGTCTATGACTACTTTGAAGAACGGAGAGTAGCCTGGGCAGCAGAGGAGGCTAAGTGGCAGAAGCTCTTCTCCAAATACGCCGCCGCCCACTCAGATCTGGCAGACCTTTGGAGGCAAGTAATGGCTGGCCAACTGCCAGAAGGCTGGACCGAGCATCTTCCAACCTTTGAGGCCGGCGAATGGATAGCCACTCGCTCAGCCTCTGGGAAGGTGCTCAACGCCATAGCCCCTCATCTACCGACCTTGATAGGGGGCTCGGCCGACCTGGCTCCCTCCAATAAGACCTATCTATCCGGCTATGGCTCCATCAGCAAGAGCGATTTCGGAGGCCGCAACCTCCACTTCGGCGTAAGAGAGCATGCTATGGGTGGCATACTCAACGGCCTGGCTCTACACGGAGGGATCATCCCTTATGGAGGCACTTTCCTCGTTTTCTCTGACTATATGAGGCCGAGCATACGCTTGGCAGCCATGATGCATCTGCCGGTCATCTATGTTTTCACCCATGACAGCATCTTGGTCGGCGAGGATGGCCCCACCCACCAGCCGGTGGAACAGTTGGCCGCCCTACGAGCCATACCGGGCCTGGTGGTCATCAGGCCAGCGGACGCCAACGAGACAGCCGTGGCTTGGAGGGTGGCCTTGGAGAGAAGAGACCCGGTGGCCCTGTTGCTCACCAGGCAGAAATTGCTGGTGCTGGATCGCTCGAACCTATGGGACGCAGAAGGGTTGGCCCGGGGTGCCTATACCCTGAGGGCCAGCGAGAGCGAAGCGCCAGACCTCATCATATTGGCAAGCGGGTCAGAAGTACACCTAGCTCTCGGTGCCGCTGACGACCTAGGAAGTAAGGGCATAGAGACGAGAGTCGTGAGTTTCCCCAGTTGGGAACTATTCGAAGAGCAGCCTCAATCCTATAAGGAGAAAGTGCTGCCTCCCTCGGTCTCGCTAAGGCTAGGGGTCGAGGCCGCTGTCGCCCAGGGCTGGGAGAGGTACCTGGGGCCCCAAGGGAGGATGATCAGCCTTGAGCGCTTCGGGGCCTCAGCGCCATATGAGGTCTTGGCCGAGAAGTTTGGCTTCACGATCTCCAATATCGTATCTAAGGCCGAGGCGATGTTGAGCACCTCCGAGGTTCGTTGACGGCAATCGTGACGTGAAAAACCCCACGCATGTCAAGAGAGTCTTCCTGTTAGGGCAACTTAGTAACGGGTATTTGGCTTGAGAGGGGTTTCTCTTCATTGTTGCTCTGACCGGAGTCGAAGATTCCAACTGCCCGCCTCAGAGCACTATTCTGGCCGTGGGGCGCATCGCCGAGCGGGGCAGTGATAGAAGATGGGCAAGTGATAGCCAGTCGGACTATCCGTTTGACCCTCCCGGTGGATCACCGGGTGCTCGATGGCGTGGAAGGAGCGCACGTGCTCAACGATCTGAAAATCCTGATCGAGGAGGCAGAGGAGATGTTTGAGCAATTTTGAGACAAAGGGATGACCGCCGGGCTAAGTCGCCAACACAAACTAGAGACTCTTGGAGGAGAGTGCATGGACTTGCAACAGATCTATGAAGGGGTGATCGCTGGAGATGCGCCTGGTGTCAAGGGGCTAGTGCAGCAAGCCGTAGGCGAGGGCATACCACCTGCGGAGATCATCTCTGGCTATCTCATCCCAGCCATGACGGAAGTAGGGGCTCGTTTTGAGCGGCAAGAGTTCTACGTGCCAGAGATGCTAATCGCGGCGCGGGCGATGCAGAGGGGGCTAGGCGTCTTGAAGCCGTTACTGGTGGAGGGGGAGCTAGAAACGGCTGGTCGGGTGGTGATGGGAACGGTGAAGGGTGATCTACATGATATAGGGAAGAACCTAGTGTGCATGATGTTGGAGGGAGCAGGTTTTGAGGTCACTGACCTGGGGGTAGATGTACCTCCTGAGAGATTTGTAGATACTGTGAGAGAGAAGGGCCCCGATATCGTGGGTATGTCGGCCTTGCTGACCACGACCATGCCCGCCATGGGGAACACCATACAGGCCTTGGTTGAGGCGGGCTTACGCGATAAGGTGAAAGTGCTGGTGGGAGGGGCGCCTTTGACGCAGGCCTACGCTGACCGGGTAGGGGCGGATGGCTATGCACCTGATGCTGCGTCGGCGGTCCGAAAGGCAAAGGAGTCACTGGGCGTAGAGTAAGAACAGCCTCTGCTGGGAGAGGGAGCGGGGAGTAAGTCATGCGTACGCTATTGGAGGGCGCTGCAAGGAAGGTAACGATTGACAGTGAGGGCCCCTTCGCCATCATTGGTGAACGCATCAACCCCAGCGGCAAGAGGCGGTTAGCCGAGTCCTTGGCCCGAGGTGATGTATCATTGGTGCGCCAGGAGGCCTTGGCCCAAGTGGAAGCCGGTGCACAAGTCATCGACGTCAACGTGAGTGCTGTGGATGTCGATGAGGAGAGGATGCTCCCCATGGCTGTGCAGACAGTGGTTGAGGCGGTAGATGTCCCCATCTCCATCGACACGGCCAACCATGAGGCCCTGGCTGCCGCCTTGGCCGTTTGCCCGGGCAAGCCTCTTGTGAACTCGGTTACCGGTGAGGAGAGCTCTTTGGAGATGGTGCTTCCCTTGGTGAAAGAGCATGGTTGTGCAGTGATCGGGTTGTGCATGGATGATGGGGGTATCCCCAACGAGGCCCAGCGCCGGTTGGAGATAGCGAAAAAGATCGTAGCCGCTGCTGAGGCTTATGGCATTCCCCCTGAAGATGTGATCATCGATCCCCTAGCCATGACGGTGGGAGCGGATCACACGGCGGGAGTGGTAACCCTGGAAGCTATCAGGCTGATCCGCATGAACCTGGGAGTTAATATCACTTTGGGAGGGAGCAATGTCTCCTTTGGCCTGCCAGGGCGCAGTCTGATCAATAGATCGTTTCTCGCTATGGCCATGGCAGCGGGGCTGACCTGTGCGATCGTGGATCCCCTCGATGTTGAGATTCGCAGGACAATAGCCACTTGCGATCTTTTGATGGGACGAGATGAGTACGCTGTGCGGTTTCTTGAGCGCTCTCGGAGGGGTTGGTTGTTAGAATAGTGGGAACTTCAAACAATACCGGTTCTTGATATCAAACTAAGGCGGTGGGGGTCTGATCCGATGCCTTGAGAATGGGGTGGGCTTTGTGTCCACCCTTATGGACGCCAAAGCGTGTAAGTAGCCTGGAGCGAAGAACACACCCTCGGGATCCTGTAAGGAAACCACCTGTGGGTGGCAATGGATAGGGCTAAGAAGAATGGTCAGAACTGGCTTTGGCCTGTCCTGGCATCGTCAGGCCAGGGGAGGTTATGAACTGAGACAACGAAGGATAGGGGGAAGAGGTGAGCACTCCTTTCCCACGGGATTCTGTAAGGAAAGACGGATGCTCCCAGAAAATCCTGACCAGATGTGACGCGATCAACCAAACGCGGGCTTGACACCGACTCTCCTCTTGTGGCGTGCCTTGATATGGGTTTTGTTGGTTGCCGGGGCCTTAGTGATGATCCTGCCCTTCCTGTGGCTGGTCACTAGTTCCCTCAAGACGGACTTGGAGGTCTTTCGGTATCCACCGAAGTGGATTCCCTACCCCCCCCAATTTCAGAACTACATCGACGCCTGGACCACCGCACCGTTACGCCAGCCAGGCTTTGGCGTCTATCTCAAGAACACCTTATTCGTCGTCATCCTTAACGAGATCGCCATCCTAGGGTCTACCTCGCTGTGTGCTTACGCGTTGGCGCGCATCGACTTTCCGGGCAAGAATTTCTGGTTTGGCATCGTGTTGGCCACCATGATGCTGCCCGTTGTGGTCTTGATGATACCGACCTTTGTGCTCTATAGCCGTATCCATTGGGTGAATACCTTCCTTCCACTCATCGCGCCGCACTTCTTCGCGGCTGCCGGGGGTGGGGCG
>Ga0114930_10001427_pt1 | contig 22842 bp, 29 predicted proteins | sample AnhtaG_FD_87300 | JGI IMG/M metagenome (GOLD analysis project Ga0114930, IMG submission 87300) | Deep subsurface microbial communities from Anholt, Denmark to uncover new lineages of life (NeLLi) - Anholt_01485 metaG | ecosystem: Environmental > Aquatic > Marine > Oceanic > Sediment | place... | reverse complement strand
TGGGGAGGTTCTTCTGAAGAGCCGGATGAGGGAAATCTTCATGTCCGGTTCTGTGAGGGGGTTCATAGTAACCTTGGGGCTATTACCCCAGAAAGAGGTGCGCTATGGGCTCTACTCGACATTGAATGATGTTTTGCAGAAGAGCATTGTTTCTGTTTTTGGAGTTAGCACTATCAAAGGGAGGGGTTTTTGTGAAAAATAATAAACCGCAGATAAACGCAGATGAACGCAGATTGATTGATGTTTTGCAGAAGAGCATTGTTTCTGTTTTTAGAATTAGCACTATGGATGGGAGGGGTTTTGATGCAATATAATAAACCGCAGATAAACGCGGATGAACGCAGATTGAATGATGTTTCGGAGAAGATCATTGGTGCTGCTTTTGAAGTTAGTAATGTGCTTGGGGTGGGTTTTCTTGAAAAAGTTTATGAGAATGCTTTGAATTTGGAACTCAGGTCGAGAGGATTTGAAACCCAACAACAGGCACCGGTAAAGGTTTACTATAAGGGTGAACTTGTAGGGGATTACTTCGCTGATATTCTAGTTGAGAATGAGATCATTATAGAAACAAAAGCTGTTAAACAACTTGATAATATCCATTCTGCACAATGCTTGAATTATCTAAGAATCACAGGCCTGAAACTCTGCCTGCTTATCAATTTTAATAAACCGAGAGTAGAAATCAAAAGGATAGTGAACGGCATTGGAAATTAATATAATATCCCAAACAAGATTAGATAATCACTTACTTTTCAACCACACATCTGCGTTCATCTGCGTTCATCCGCGGTTAATTTTCGCTTTTTTACAATGCAATGCTCAATGCTTGAATTATCTAAGAATCACAGGCTTGAAACTTTGCCTGCTTATCAATTTCAATAAACCGAGAGTAGAAATCGAAAGGATAGTGAACGGCATTGGAAATCAATAAAATATCCCAAACAAGATTAGATAATCACTTACTTTTCAACAACGCATCTGCGTTCATCTGCGTTCATCTGCGGTTAATTTTAGATTTAATCCGACAATACGTTCGAGAAATTCAATTAGTTTGTAGAAAATATGAAATACATTTTTCCGTCTGTGGTGAGTTGGATTTTGAGGAGAGGATGAAATGAAGGCATTACCTGAAGGATGGGAAGTAAAGCCTTTTGCTGAGTGTATTAACAAGGAAGTATCATCGAATAAGTTAAAAATTCCACAAAGTAAATTTTTAGATGAAGGAAAATATGCAATCATTGATCAAAGTGTTGAGTTCATTGCTGGTTACACTGACGATTCATCAAAAATATTCAAAGACGATTTACCTGTTGTAATATTTGGAGATCATACAAAAATTTTCAAATTTATTGATTTTCCATTTGCATTGGGAGCAGATGGTACAAAAATATTAGTTCCAAAGAAAGACATATTAAATCCCAAATATTTTTATTTTTATTTGAAAGGATTGAGGATTGAAAATCATGGTTATAGTAGACACTACAAATTTTTAAAAGAAAATCAAATTCTCCTCCCCCCACTCCCCACCCAAAAGAAAATCGCTGCCATCCTCGAAAAAGCAGATCAGCTTAAGGAGTGGCGGAAGGAAGCTGATAGGCTGACTGATGAGTTTTTGAAAAGCACATTTTTGGAGATGTTTGGGGACCCGGGGAATAATCCAAAGGGGTGGGAAGTCAAAAAGCTTGGAGAAGTCTGTATTTCAATAAAAGATGGACCACATGTATCGCCCAATTACGTAGAGGAAGGAATTCCATTTATCAGTGTTCATAATATCATTAATGGATTTTTCGATTTATCCGATCTTAAATATATTTCATTCGATGACCACAAACAATTTTGCAAGAGATGCAAACCTGAAAAAGGAGATGTATTATATTCTAAAGGCGGTACAACAGGTATTGCTAAAAGAATAGATATAGATTTTGAATTTAGTATTTGGGTTCATTTAGCTTTATTAAAATTTTCGAAAGAAATTATCAATCCCATTTTTTTCGAGTCATGTCTCAATTCAAATTATTGTAAATTACAGGCAAAAAGATACACAAGAGGGATAGCAAATAGAGACTTGGTTCTGAACCAAATGGCTAAATTAAAAATAATCGTGCCCCCTCTAATTATCCAAGAAGATTTTGCTCAAATCGTTGAGAAAATAGAACCAATGCAACAAATCCAAAAACAATCCAAACAACAAATCGAGAACCTATTCAACGCCCTTATGCAACAAGCCTTCAAAGGAGAGTTAGCATGTTAGATTCAGAACTCAAATCAAAAGTAAACCAATTATGGGACAAATTCTGGAGCGGCGGCCTCACCAACCCACTCCAGGCCATCGAGCAGATGTCTTACCTCCTGTTCATGAAACGACTGGAAGACGAGGACATCGGCAGAGCACAGAACGCCCGCTTAAAAGATGAGACCTATATCTCCATCTTCCAGGATCATGAAAACTGCCGGTGGTCCCAATGGACAAACCTGCCTGCCGACCAGATACTCTACCATGTGCGGGATACTGTCTTCCCCTTCCTGCGGAACCTGGGCGGGGAAGGGACGCTGTATGCCAAGTTCATGAAGGATGCCGTCTTCACCATACCTGTACCCTCGCTGCTCATCGAAGGGGTGAAGATCATCAACGACATGCACATCAAAGAGCAGAACAGGGATACCAAAGGTGATATCTATGAATTCCTGCTCTCCCAGTTGAACATTTCGGGCAAGAACGGGCAGTTCAGGACCCCCAGGCATATTGTTCAGATGATGGTGGAACTGGTAGACCCCAAGATCGGCGAGATCATCTGCGATCCAGCCTGCGGAACTGCAGGTTTCCTGCTGGCATCATATAAACATATTTTAAGGAATAATACCTCTCCCGAATTTATCAGATTAAATGGCGAGGGGAATGCCTACAATTTCAAGGGTGACAAGTTAAATGAGAGTCAGTGGGAGATGTTGAGGGAGACCTCATTCTATGGGTTCGACATCGGCCAGACCATGACCCAGATCTCATTGATGAACCTTATGATGCATGGGATCAGCAATCCCAACATTGACCGGATCAATACACTCTCGACCCGGTATGAGGAAGAGAACCGCTATGATGTGGTGCTTGCCAATCCGCCCTTTAAAGGAAGTATTGATGAATCCGAGATCGGCGGTAAGTTCACGATAAAGACCAAAAAGACAGAGATTCTCTTTTTGGAATTGATGTATGATTTGCTGGTTAGCGGTGGACGGTGTGCGGTCATTGTGCCTGATGGCGTAGTGTTTGGCAGTTCAAAGGCACATAGGGCAATCAGGAAAAAACTGCTGGAAAATTGCAGACTGGATGCGGTGATCTCGATGCCGTCGGGTGTGTTCAAACCCTATGCAGGGGTGTCTACCGGGATAATGGTGTTTACTAAAGGGGAGCCCACTAAAAAAGTCAGATTCTATGATATGCAGGCTGATGGGTTCAGTCTGGATGATAAGCGGACGTTCATTGATGGGAAAGGGGATATTTCGGATATTATAGAGAAATTCAAGGATCGAAATGATGGGAAATTCGAGGATCGGAAGGCGAAATGTTTCTATGTGCCGTTTGAAGAGATCAAAGCGAATGATTATGATCTGAGTATTTCCAAGTATAGAGAGATTGAGTATGAAGAAGTGAAATATGAAAAGCCGGAAGTGATTAAGCAGAAGATACTTGAGCTGGAGAATAAGATTTGTGAGACTCTGGAAGAATTGGAAATATAACTATAAATTAATAAGGAATTTCCTATAGGGATTATTGAAATTCAAATCCCATCAATCTTTAACAACATACCCCACAACCTCCCTGGCCACATCCACCCCACAGGCTTCAAATATCCCCTTCCCTGAAGGCGTGCCATTCACCTCTAAAATACTCAACCCATCAGGCCCCTCCACCAGGTCCACCCCGGCATATACCGCACCTACAACTTTTGCAGCACCACAGGCCAGTGCTTCGATCTCAGATGTCACTGTGCAGGGTTCAGGAGTTCCGCCCCTTGACAGATTGCTTATCCATGAACCTTTTGGGGCAGCCCTGTAGATGGCTCCTTTCACATGGTCGTCCACTACAAATGCCCTGATATCCCTGCCCGGATTCGGGATATACTGCTGCAGATACAACACTCCCCGGTTATCAAGCGCACTTTGCAGTACTTGCCTGGTGCTGTCATCATCCGTCAAACAATCAATATCCTGCCCCTTAAATCCAAAAATGGGTTTTGTCACTGCTCTACCCCATTTTCTAATAGCTATAAATGCCTCGTCAATATCTGAGGTTACCAGTGTTTCAGGTGTGGGAAGACCATGCTTGTTGAAAAGATATGACGCCATGTGCTTGTTGGCAGCTGTCTGGATAGCCTCAGGCGGGTTTACGATCAACACACCAGCCCGCTCTAGGTTACACAGCACATCAAACCGGTAGGACATATCTTCGCCGCCTCCGCCACCCACATCCCGTACAATGACCGCATCCAGTGTTTCCAGCTCCAGATCGCCTGTGGTGATACTAATATCTGCCGCCAAAACCGTATTAACATCATGCAGCCTGAACATGAAGGGAGTACTACCGGCCTCGATTACGGCATTATATAATGCCTGTGCTGTCCAATCCCGGGGGTCTGTTACTGCAATTCCTATACGTTTCATGATATGAGTCCTTCTATGATAATGGGCTTGATCTGTAATCGTTCCAATATGCAGGACTGCAGATTGACCACATGCTCAACTGCATCAATGATCCCGCCATCCGAGGTAGCTACCAGCTTATTGCATTTCTTAAGATCAAAGTCAGCTTGTTTCGATGTCCTGGCACATCCAGAAATTCCCAAAGCTTTCATTTTCCTATATACCTGGCGAGCCATCTCTCCGCTTTTGCTTATCTGGCTGTCAAACACTATTTCGACTCTCCTAGGGTTATGTAAAGCCAGCACACTCAATAGCTCATGGAGTGCCTGTTCAGTCTCATCTGATGAGTGAAAATTCCTGAACACCCCCCTGGTATCCCTTAAAAACCCATCATCGCATAGATAAACAGGGTCGCCTCGAATAGCAGATTCCACCCCAATAAGGATATTAAACCCGTCTATCCATACCTCATTATTTTCAATGTCACCGCAGCCCACTGTTTTCGCCCTGCGGCTGGTGATCGTACTCTGCGAATACAGAACCCTGGTAAAAATATGCCTGAACTCCAGATCCAACCTGTGATGATTGCAGACATACGTGATGGCACTCTTTTTGGGATAACCTCTCTCAAGAAGATAGCGTATCTCACACACAGCAGCTTCCAGATCAGGCATATTCAATACTCCAGATTGAACCTGAGTAAAGCTGCAATACCGCCCAGATTATGCAGCCTGTGTCCTGGCTCAAACTCGGTACTGAAGACCACAACCTTTCCCCTGGTATGCTCGATGCTCAATAGAAAAGCATCAATATCATGCCCTTTCTCACGACCTTCCCTGAGCAGCTCATCTGTTATGAGCAGTGACTCCACAGCTCCCATATCCCTGGCACGCCTCACATCATCCCAGCCATATACACCCGCTCCGTTCGTGGCAATCATGGCCATCAGTGCTTCGATCAGCCTGGCTTCCCTTGATATCCGGGATTCTTCCACGATCCTGTCCACTGCACCCCGGCGCAGTACCTCCTGGAACCCGGAAATACCAATGGAAACAGTGTCCTCTGTCCTGGACCGCGCAGCCAGTTCAGGGTGCTTTGTTTCCAGATGTTTCATGAAATCGTCCTTGGTAAATCCGGGACCTGCCACGATCACTGCTTCGGTGCCGCTTGCGGCCTGGCTCAGCTGGCTTATAACTGAATTGAAGAAATCCTCCCTTGAACTTTTTTCTCCTTTTCCTGAGCCTATTTTGAATTGGGAGTATTCTTCTACACCATAATACCGCACAAGGCCTATGGATGCCTCGCCCTCCTCTATGGTCAGGATCACCACCCTTGGTCGTTTTGCAGCAGCTTCGGCCTCCTTTATGCGTTCAAGCTGGTCGTTCTTCCAGGTCTTGATCACAGACATGTTGGTGCCTTCCTCAATATTCAGGGTGTGGTATGCTCCAACCTCCTGGCCGCTCTCGATCATACCGTGCAGGCGCAGGCGGTTCGAGAATTTATGAAATTCCAGGCTTTCGATACGCACTCCCAAACGCATGGGTTTTTTCTCAATCTTCTCAGGCCGCAGTTTATCGGTAGCCCCTTCTACCCTGCGTTTTGTCAGTGCGAAGACCAGGTCTCCAGGCTCAACAATATATTTCAAATGCCAGAGGTCGTCAAGAGTCTCAGGTGTCAGGGCTATCTCGCCTTCTCTGCCCTTGAGGGTTCTTTTACTGATTCTCATCTGAAACTTATAAGGTGGTGGAGACTTATGTCAATTACTATTTGAATTATATTTTTTTTTCTTTTAGAACCCTGATAGAGATATCCACACACTTCTGAAGTATCTCATTGATATCCTCGCCATTCACATCAAGCCCTGCCGCACCATCATGACCGCCACCAGTACCGTTAAAATTACCGCTGACCTCTTCTAATATCTTGCCCAGGTTTATTCCGGTATCAATAGCATTGCGTCTGGCCCTGCTGCTTATCCTGATCAGATCGTCCTTATCGGCAGTACCCACAAATGCCACGTCAGCACCTATATGGGTTAATACACCTGCTGCAGCCCCGCCAAAGGAACTGATGGTACTAGTGGCAATGATAAAGTTCCCAACCCTGTGGATATTAGCTCGCATAGCAGCCTTCAGGGTAGCGATCCTCATACTGATATCCTGGGGAGTGGATGCCAGGATATCCACCACTTCACCATAATTCACTCCACTGGATTCGATTATCTGGGCCATTGTCCTGAAAGATTTGGGTGAGGCATATTTAAAGTTGCCTGTGTCTGTGATTATACCTGTCATGAGGGCTATGGCAGGTTTTCTCATGATCGGCGCTTCCATACAATGGAGAATATCAAATACGATCTCGGCTGTGGAACTGACATTCTTGTGGATATAGAACTTTGCATCATTCTTTAGGGAACATGTGGAATGATGGTCCACAACTGCATAATCAGATAATTCCACTCCTGCTAATTGGGCCTTCGTACTGGTATCCACGATCACAGTAAAATCATAATCAGCAGGGTCAGGATTTTCAATTACATCAATATCAAGTGACTTGACCATCATGTTGGCCACGCGGTTGCACCCGTCAACGACCCCCACTACTCCACCCATAGCTTCAGCTAACGTATATGCACTGCCTACTGCATCCGGGTCAGCATTACGATGGCAGAGAAAAAGAATATTAGTATAATCCAGGAGCCGGTTATAAAAACCGAACTCGTCGACTTCCATGGCCCTTATGCCCTCTAAGTCTTAGGATTATTCAGCATGCAAGCCAGGTGAGCCAACAGATGTCTTTAGTTGTTCCTGTAATTGAGTGAACCGCTTCTGGATACGTTCTTCCTGTCTTTTTATTGTCTGAAGTCGTAAGTCAAGAGTTTCCTTCTTTTCCTTCAGATCTTCTACGGTTTTGTCCTTATCAGCTTTTATCAAAAAAGTGCCAACATTCTTAAAAACTGGCACATCATTATCGATCTTTTCAAGCTCATAAAGAGCCATATCAGATTCTTTGACCATGATCTCCAACTGGTTCTTTTGTTGTGCCAGAGCCTGAGCTTGCTGCTGCACTTGCTGCAGTTGTGCAATCTGGTTCTGGACCTGTGGGGGTAATTCTCCGCTCATTATTATTCACCAATATAATTTAATTTGAATTCCATCACGGCAACATAGTACTTTTAATTATCTATTACCGCTGCCATTTCTTCTGCTATCTTTACAAGTCGCAGCCAACCATTCAGGCCAGCCCTCATTGAAACCAGGTCATCTGAACGTATCGTTAGAACAAGATTACTTCCATCAATTGAAAGTTCTGAGTATATACGTGAATGATCCCCCCCCAATTCAGGCAATAGAGACTGATATACCACCTGTACGTCCTTATCAAGATCAAAAATGAATTCTGAAAAGACTTCCAGACTTATCCACCTACCTTGCACCTGAAAAAGGGATTAATAAGAATATTGATTTATTCTTATATCTCCTTGATTTTCTTAAACTGCATCTATCCTTTTAATTAGCGTGGGTCTTTGCTTCATCAATATCCGGTGCCCGCAATAAGGACACCTGATACCCATCACTTCATAATCTATCTCTACCGAATGTTTACACCTGGTACATATATATACCATATTTCAAATCACCTGCTATATTCCTTACAAAGGATTTTTAAGTTATATCTGAATCGGATTCGATTTCAGAAACAATGTCTTCGGATTCCGCTAGTCTCTCTTCAATTTCAGGAATTAGATCATCGGTAGAAACATCAGTTTCGGTAGTAACATCTTCGGATGCTAATGCTTTAGGGACCAAATCTTCATATTGATCAAATACATTTGTTTCAATAGCTTTCTTCAAAGAACGGGTAGCAACCAAACCTACTGATGTTTTGGGTATATATGTGCCACCTGAGAAAGTATGGTTACATTTCTTACAGCTCCAAATACCAGTATCGGTACGACGAATTGCCATAATCCCACACTCAGGACATTTATATCCCTGTCTCATACGTTCTTCAATATCTGCAACCAGCTTGCGGACCTTTGAGCCGTAACGTACACCAAACCTGCCTGCTGAACGTGTCTTGCGTCCTTTATGGGTAAATTTTTTAGCCATTCTTAAATCTCCAGGAATTTCTCTCTTATTTCCTGCGCCTTTTTAGCGGCGACTTCCACTATATGATTAATCTGATCTGTAGTTAATGAACCATTACCGCTTTTTTGCATACCTGAAATTGCACTTTCCTGATTTGTTATTACAGTCAACTTGCAATTTGCAGCTCTTTCCTCTTCAAGGGATGGATCAAATACAATCCCGCCTGCTATATCGACTGCTGTCACTGATATGGGTATATCTCTGATCGGTAATGGTATATCTTCACCTTCCCCATAGCGCGCACCAGGAATTTTAGCTGTTAGTAAAGCTGCTATTGCACCCAATGCTGCTGCATCCATAATATTGCCGCCGGCATCAAGCACGTGGACATCGATGAAAACCATCCAGACTTTCTCTCCCTCTCTAATACACAACTTGCTTAAATCAATTGCGCCTGATTCCCTAACCCCCCGGTCTACGACCCTGGCTAGTTCAACGGCATTTTCTCTGGGTGGTCCTGATTCAAATTCAGGGGAAGCAAGCGGGATCAGTTCCAAACTGGTAATTATGACTCCTTTATCAGGAGAGTCAGGGAAAGGAGTTCCAGGCTGTATCTTCACACCTGCGATTATCTTGGTGTCACCAAGTTCTACACGGGCAGAACCTTCTGCTTTATCAATTACACCAGTCTCTATTTTGATCTCTCTGGTCTCTTCAAAACCACGACCATCCAGGCGCTCACCTTTGAGCATCAGATTATATAAGTAATCTTTCTGTATGATTGAAACAATTTCCTGATTCATTGGGAAACCTCCCTTTCGTCATCAGATTCATCAATTGTACTTTCGTCTTCCTCTTTCTCTTCGTCTTCATCTTCTGGTTCTTCAGTTTCAGTAGCTTCCTCTTCGACGGTGTCAGAAGTCTCGTAGGTTTCAGATGAATCTTCTTCAATCTCTTGATCTGATTCAGCTTCGGCAGCTTTTACCTCTTCAGCTTCATCCTCTTCGATCTCTTCCATTTCTTCTGCGATAGATTCTTCAACTACTTCTTCAGGTGCTTCCTCTTGAAGAACCTCCTCAATAACTGCTACCTCTTCTGTCTCTTCCTTTTTGGCATAATAATCCAAAAGTGCTTTTCTCTGGAACTCATATACCTGTCTGCATCCTTCCTGAGCCATTTCCAGACCTTGTTTGAACTGTTCCAGGGTAAAATTGCCGTCCATTTGCAGTAAAGTGATCTTTCCATCAGGGGTCATGGCTATAGGCATATCTGCCTGACCATAATTATCTTCATCCTTATTCAGGTCCACAACTAATGTTTCATCCACTTTTCCCACAGCACATGCACTGACAAGTCCCCTCATGGGAATTCCTGCATCTGCCAGAGCTACTGAAGCAGCGTTTAATGCCGCTGTTCTGGTCCCTGCATCTGCTTGTAAGATCTCAACAAAAATATCAATAGCAGATTTTGGGAAATATTCAGTAAAAATCATATCTTCAAGGGCTTCCCTGCTTACTTTTGAAACCTCTATGCTTCGGCGGTCCGGTCCGGGTCGTTTTCGATCTTCCACTGAAAAGGAAGCCATATTATATTTATATCGAACTATTGCCTTGGTAGATTTCTGCTGATGCCTGGGATGAACTTCTCTTGGCCCGTACACTGCTGCAATTACCTTATTGTTACCCATTTCAAGATAACATGAACCGTCAGCCCGGCTGAGCACTCCCACTTCAATTTTAATATCTCTGATCTGGTCCGCCTTTCTACCGTCAAGACGAAGACCATTATTATCTATGAACTTTTCTGGTTTATCGTTCATTTTTCAATTCCTCTCTTTCTTCTCGTTCCACTCTATAACAATTCTTCAGTCCAGAAGCTCGTTTAAAATATCCGGACTTTTATGATCAACTTCGCTCGTTTCATTTCCTTTCAGGAACTTGCTGATCCGCTCGGTAAGTCCGTTCGTGTGGGCTTGTGTATCTATCAGATGTATAGTCTCTATAGCCTTATTCACACCTTTTTCCTTACCAGTGATCCATATTACCCCATTTTGTCCCACGAAAATATTGCACTTCGTCGCATTTTTCAACATGCTGATCATAGAACCTCCCCTGCCTATGATCCTTGGTACCTTTGAAGGTGTAACTTCTATAAGCCTGCCATTGGTGATAGGTTTTAACCTGCTGTCTCTCATAGTAAGTTCGATCTTCATGGAAGGTGACACTTCTTTTACCATCACGAGAACTGAATCACCCACGTTCAGGTATTTCATCATTTCATCTGACTCAATTCGTCTTGGGTACTCAGATATATGGAGCAAGCCCTCGTAAGGTGATTTTATATCCATGATCCAGTTTGAATATGTGATCTCACTCACTGTGGCAATGATCAAATCGCCAGCAGAAGGAAAATATTTCCCTGATATTGGGACTACCCTGATCTTGTTCTTCTCATTGACAAGTCCATACAGGTTCGCGTACACTTTACCTTCCCGAATAAAAGTACCTTCGCCCGCTTTCTTGACATCATCTGAAAGAAAATCGCCAGGGATTACGATTCGTTTATCCATTTTTACCTCTAACATGATCTTAATAATAATTTCATTTTAATATTTTAATTTCAGCACTTCCTTTGGAAAGGCTGTTTACAAGACCGAAAAAGTCATCCTGCAACCCTGCCGGAATAGTGATTACACCGACCCACGAACCATCATTTTGCCATTCTTCTTTGCTTAATGTACCGAATTTTGCTATTGACCCATATGCCTTTGGAGCATACTCTTTACTGATCTTGACAGCGATATTCACCTCTTCAAACCGGATAGGTATCACTGGTCTGATCGCTTTCATTACAATATTTACCTGCTCGTCAACGCTTTTAATAGGGTCTATATGCACACCCGCTTCTTCCATTGCGTGCTCTATTCTGGCAGGAGGGTGGGGGGTCTTTGTTTGTGGATTAATAGCATTTGCAGCAATAAAACTGATTATTTTCCGCTTTTTCTCATCCAATATTCTCTTTCGCTGCTCTGTTGTCAGGTGGATCTCGCCGTGTAAAATTATGTGTTTTGCGATTTCATAGATATCTTTTGTTTCAAAAGTGCTATCAAGATCCTGTTCTGCAGGACGATCCCCTCGACTTGCATTTTCAAATACTTCTTCAGCAGCCAGGATATTTTCTATGGGGATATCATCTCCTCTTTTAAGAGAAAATGCTCCTTCAGGGTCAACATATACTTCGAATTGTTTACCCCCTTTTTTTAGCCTGGCAATTACTGCATCATCCAACGTGACCATGTTAAACACAACCGAAAAATTTATTTGAAAAGATTATTCAGGTGTCTCTTCACTTTCTGCTTTGTCTTCGGATTCTTGTTCTGAAGCTTTAGCATCCAGTACAACCTGTACATAAGTGGCCACTTCTTCCGGGGTCAGTTTCTTGAATAATTTAGTTTCAAGTTTTACCAAACCAACCTCAATGGTAGCTGCATCGAACCTGCCTTCCGTGGTATTATGCAGGGCTTCCAGACCAAGATTTATTGCTTCTTCCAATTTGATATCCTTATGATATTTCTCTTCGAAGACTTCCATTACCTCGGCACGGCCCGCACCAATCCCTGTGGCATTATATTCAAGTAGAGCGCCGCTGGGATCAGTCTCGAATAATCTTGCTTCGCTATCTTCAACCCCAGCAATTAACAGAGCAGTTCCGAATGGCCTGACGCCTCCATATTGGGTATAAGTCTGTTTGAAATCACATATCTTCTTGGCAAGTACTTCCACTCCAATTGGCTCGTCATAAGATACTTTATTGATCTGTGCTTCAACCCTTGCCCTGTCGATCAGGGCCCTGGCATCTGCAACAAGACCTGACGTTGCAGCACCCATATGGTCATCCAGCTGGAATATCTTTTCAATGGACTCTGCTACCAGCAGTTTGCTGGTTATGCGTTTATCAACAAGTAATACTACACCATCTACTGCTTTTACCCCTACAGCGGTAGTACCCCTTTTTACTGCTTCCCTGGCATATTCTACCTGAAACAATCTCCCGTCAGGGCTGAAAACTGTAATTGCCCTATCATATCCCATTTGAGGTGCCATCTGCATAATTAATCAATCTCCTTATTCTCCAAATCAAAAACCGTTATACCTAGATATTTGGTATTTGAACGATATAAAATCTCCTTATATTGTGAGTCTTCTGGCAATAAATCAATTTCGTCACAATCCTGATTTACGATACTGCCAAAAACAATACTTTTATCTAATACGATCTTACATTCTTTTGTTTTATTGGTTTTTTCTCTATCTGGTTCGGCATCCATTTTGTTTTGAGTTAGTAAATACTTTTCTGTTGCTGCCAGAACCGTACCCGATATACCCAGTATGTTTATCCTAACGCGGACATCTCTTATGGATGAAACACAAGCCAGTACTGCCCTTGATTCCCATACCCGATCTGCCGTACACTTGATAATACCTTTGTTGTTCTCAAATGAAAGAATGCGAAGTCCCAGATCGCTGCTGCCCACGTCTCCCAATAGCGTAGCAGCCGAATACAGGACCTCATTGATAAAGTCCTTCCTTGTAATAGTATATTCAGCTACCAGAGAAAATGCCATATATCTCTTGGATTCCCGAAGGGTTGGAGGTAAAATCTTCATTCGAGCACCTCTACTCCATCCATAATCCTGTTATGGTCCAGATTTCGTTTGATAATTGCCAGGGGTACAGAGGACAGTGCCTGTAATGCTTCATTTTGAGACATACCCATTATCATACCCAATGCCATCATTTCCCTGGGTCCTCGCAGGTCATAATGAGATTTTGCATTGCTTGTAATAATCATGGGAACGTCATATTTTCTAGCCAATTGAACATTCTTTCTCAGTGCTGTTAGTATCTTGATCCTGTTGCCACCCCTTTGCATTATAATGGTATCGGGATCGAAATCCAGTGCCACACCATTATCAGCCGCTGCTTTTGCAAGAATATGGTTCAAAGGAAATCCTCTGGAAGTGGAGTGGGACAGAATATCCACCTTCCCATCCTCAAGCGCAGCACGATTTATCTCCTCAGAGCCGCCACCAACAATGATTATATCACATTTTTCTCTTAATCTGACTACATTTTTTTTCATTTTAGCAACATTATCCTCTTTAATTTCAATCCCGGTATAAACGTCAAAATTATTAATTAGAGATGTGGAAATGTCAGGTGAAAAAATTACGTTACCAGGATTTATTGAACTTAAACAAATACCAGAGTATCCCAGCTTTTTTGCTTCTAATACCATCCTGTTTGGGGAATCAGCGAAATCAGGTTGTGAGTGGACGTTTAGATCATAAAATTTCGAACTTTTTATTATGCCCACCACTCATTCCTCCGCTCTAAATAATTCCTGTGCTATATATATTGCTTTTTCCTGTTTGGCTGGGTAGGCCTTTAATTTTATTCGAAGGAGAATGGCATCAGATATCTGTGACATTTTCAAAATGCCCTTACTGGCTTCTTGCTTATCGAACCTTAAATAAAGGTTACAATCTTCATCAACCCGTTGTGGAAGTTCTGTGACAATCCTGGATAATTCCTCTGGATCAAGGTGTTGCTTTATCAGGTCTATCACATACTTGCCGTCCTTTTTCGTTACAATTTCTGCTTCCAGGATCGTTATTATATTCCCGTGGTGGCCTGACATGATACTTTCATGGATAATGTCTGGTTCATCATTTCCGGCATCATCAGGGAAAAATAGTCTAAGAGCAGAGCGGACCTTTTCCGGGTCTTCGGTAGCCTGACAGCTTGTACGCAGATAGATATAATGAAACATGCTTACAGCTTATACGCCTTTAATAAGAAAAAAAATAGTGGGGTGAGAACTGTTGTTCTCACTTTCCTAGATTACCTTTAGATCTGATACTTGGCCTGGTCTTTTCAGTACCATTGCCACGCTTTCGCTGGCCTCTTCCTTTGGTACCAGCACTGGTCTTACCTCTGAATACACGACCTTTTTGATTTGGATTGCATACCCAGTTCAGATTTGGATCGCTCTTTATTACAGGGTGGCTTGGGTCTACCATAATGACCTCGTACCACTTGCGCTTTCCATCTTCGGCTACCCAGTATGAATTTAATATCAGAAGGTTGGGGAATCGGCGTGCAGTCCTTTCTTCAGCTATGCGCTGGATGCTCTTGCCCCTGGTGATCTTACGCATACCCATTCGCTTGGTCCTGCGTCCTCTTATATACCGGGATTTCCGGGCACTTCCACGCCTCACACTTGCTCTTGCCAGTACGATACCCTGTTTGGCTTTGTAGCCAAGACTCCGGGCACGGTCCAGCCGTGTGGGTTTATCTATCCTCTGGACAGAAGACTCCCGTCTCCATTCCTGGAGTCTGTGCCATCTGAGTTCATGAACATAGGTTTTGTCCGGATCTTTCCAGGCATCCCTAATATGACCATACATTGATTTTGCCATGTTTCGTTGTCTCCTAATAGTGTTTCCAAGTTTCACGGTTCAGCCCCTTAGGGGCCACATTCCTGCGGGACGCATCCCACCTATGAAACTGGCATTTAATGAGGGAGTATAGATTCCTTGATTGGTAATAAAGGTTGGGTAGGGAAAACAAAATGTGGTATCCCGAAATTATTTCGGGATACTACACCATTCATTGAATGATTTCCAGTATGTTCAATTCCCGATACAGAATATATTAAGTACTCTCATCACTAAGATAATAATTCCCACAGGGAGAGGACGATATGGCACCCAAAAATCTCAAAGAAATACTAATGGTATTGATTTTTTTTCTAATTATCTTTATACCAGCCCTTTCAAGGTTGGCTCTTGATTATCTATGGTTTGACTCTACAGGATATTCAGATGTATTCCTTGTCAAATACAAGACTGCAATTCCCCTATTCTTCATATTCACTGTGCTAAATGCACTTATTTTAATCATCATATATCAATCTGGCAAGAAGACGATTCTACGTACAGGAAAAGATATGGTATCCTTGTGGGATTCCCGGTATTTCGCAGATCCTAAAAAAGAATACATTGACATGATCCCAAAAAAGGATATGTCACTGGCTGTAAAGGCAGGCCAACTCCCTGTCTATATTGCTATTGTTGTTTTTTCGATAATGGAAGGACTTGTTATTGCCGGATCATGGCTTACAATGCTAATGTATTTGAAACGAACTCCTTTTGGCGAGACAGACCCCATATTTAACAATGATATTTCATTCTATGTGTTCCAGCTGCCTTTTTACAAGGTGCTACTAAATTATTTCCTGGTAATCTTATTCTTAAGCTTACTGCTGCTTGCAGGATTATATGCAACTTACAACTGGAAGTTGCTTTCGAGAATTCCATTAAATCTAAGGCTTGTAGCGGTTGGCTTTTTATCAATTCTGGCCATCAAGACATATCTCGGACGGTTCAATATCCTGTACAGTGAAACAGGTGTGGTATATGGTGCCGGTTATATTGATGTTGCAATAAAACAGAACATCCCTGTAATTATTTCGTTAATCCTGTTTCTCTCTGCCATTGGATTATTACTTGTCTTGTGGATTAAGGATTCAAGCGCATTATCAGATAAAAAAATTCTGATGGGCATGGTTGTTACCATATTCCTGGTGTCCACTCTTGGTGGGATAACAGCTGGCCTGTTGCAGGAATTCAAGGTCTCACCCAATGAGCTGGAACTGGAGAAGCCATATATTGAAGATAATATCAAAATGACCAATCTGGCCTATGATCTGGATGATGTGAGTGTCAAGGAGTATCCACTGACATATAATCTGACTACTGATATTCTGAATGACCCTTCCATTACCAATGTCAGGTTATGGGATTATCGGCCCCTGCGGACCATATACCAGCAAAAACAGGCTATACGCACGTATTATGGCTTCAATGACGTGGATATTGACAGATATGATATTAACGGTAATAAGACCCAGGTCTGGTTATCAACAAGGGAGATCTATTATGACCTGCTCCCAGCCGATACCTGGCTTAATAAACATGTGATGTTCACACATGGCATTGGAGTGGTTATGTCTCCGGGAAATAAGATCGTGGACCAGGGACTACCTGAGATGTATATTGAGAACATCCCCCCTATCAGCAATATTGCTTCAGTTGTGATTGACCAGCCCAGGATATATTATGGCGAGAAGACAGATACATATATATTTACAGGTACGGGGCGTGAGGAGTTCGATTACCCTAGCGGAAATACCAATATGGTCACCACCTATTCGGGAACTGGTGGGATTGAGATGGGAGGATTTAATAAAATTATATCAGCCCTTACCCTGGGAGACTGGAAGATTGTCACTTCCTCTGATATTTCACAGGATAGCAAGCTCCATATATACCGAAATGTAGTGGATCGTGTAAGACTCATTACTCCGTATCTGCTACTGGATAATGATGCTTACGTAGTCGTAAATGATGACGGGCAAATTTATTGGATACTTAATGCTTTTGTTTACTCTGATCAGTATCCATATTCTGAGCCTATGTTGATCGGAAATACGAAAATCAACTATATCCGGGATTCTGTAAAGGCCGTAGTAGATGCGTATGACGGTACTATCACTTATTATATGATTGAAGAGGACCCTATCCTTACCACTTATTCCAGGATATTCCCTGGTGTGTTCAAACCTATTGACCAGATGCCCTCAGGTCTTCAGCAGCATTTGCGATATTCACCCGACCTGTTCCTGATACAATCCCAGATCTATACCGCTTATCACATGAAGATACCTGAAGTGTTCTACAACAAAGAAGACAAATGGCAAATGTCAAAAGAGAAATATGCTGATGAATTAATCAATGTAGAGCCGTATAATGTGCTGCTGGACCTGGAAGGATCAACTGATTTTGTAATGATTCTGCCTTTTACTCCCAGTAAAAAGGATAATTTGATCGCCTGGATGGCAGTGAACCAGGACCCTCCCAATTATGGTGAAAAGATCGTGTTCGAGTTCCCAAAAGATAAGCTGATATACGGAACTGCCCAGATCGAAGCATTGATCGACCAGGATGAGTTTATTTCAAAGGACCTCACACTCTGGAGCCAGGGTGGTTCTGATGTGATCCGCGGGAACATGCTTGTCATACCGATCAGGGGCTCGCTCCTTTATATTGAGCCATTGTACATTTCTGCAGCATCTTCATCCAGTATCCCTGAACTTAAAAAGATCCTTGTAGCATATGAAAATAAGGTGGTTATGGCGGATTCGCTGGAAGAGGGGATTTTGGAAGTGCTTGGGGAGGATGTCACAATCATCACTCCCAGAGCAGATCAAGAAGAACAAACCCTTTCTGAATCACTAAGTGAGATAATTTCCCATTATGATAAGGCAAAAGGATATTTGGATAATGGTGACCTGGAAAATTATGCCAGGGAAATGAAGATCGTGGACAATCTATTAGAAAATCTTGAACAATCCCTGGATGATGAAGGGACTTAGAATCGTGTTAGATCGATAAATCCAGATAAGTTTACGGCCCCAATGACTGCAATGGTCTGGCCGTCTTTATTTTTGATTGGTGAAACAATTACAGGCATACCCTTATAAGGTCCACTTTTGGCCAATCCATGAATAATATTTCCTGTTTTCAATGCTTCCTCAAGATATTCACCTGTATAATTATTATCAACCACTTTACTGCCTTCGATCCTTACTCCATTATAATTTTTACTCCTCATAGTGATCGGAAGCCCGATAATACCATATAATGCCATGGCGATTGGTTCCAGTTCCTCACCCGTGGAGTTTTCAGATATATCGAGTTTTGCCAACATTTTCACCCATACTACACTAACAATAATTATATTTAAGCTATTGCATGACAGTGACATTATTTTTATTTTTCACTGGATTATCTCGTTGGTATAATTTCTACTTCCATTGTATTAAATACAAAATCTTAAAATCCATTAAATTCAATTTATTAATATGGGCGCTATTGCAAATCTAGATGAATTGAAATTCGAATTAAAAAAGGAATTGCGTCAAGAAATTTTAACAGAGGTTCTTGATATAATTCGAGATGAGTTTTATCCATCAGAAGAAAATATTCGAAAAGAATTTATTAAAAAAGTTGAAGAAGCTGAGCGCAAAGTTACAGAAGGTAGTTTTTCGAAATATACTGTGGATGAATTTGAAAAAAGGTTTCTTTAACTATGCCATTTATCATCCAACTTGACAGATCTTTTGAAATAAAGCTTCAAAAGCTCAAAAAGAAGGACAATTCTCTTTATCAAAGAGTGATTCATAAAATTTTGGAGATTAGTAAAAATCCTGAATCTGGCAAACCGTTTCGAAATGTGTTAACAGGCAAACTGAGAGTTCATGTTGGCTCATTTGTGCTTATTTATTCTATTGAAAAGAAAAATATGATAGTAAATTTCCTTGAGTTAGAACATCACGACAAAGTATATCGTTAAAATGCATTTCATTATTTAAGTAAAATAAAGGATCAAGTTTACCAGTTAAGTATGACCTGTTGACACGTTTAAACCCATATATAACCTATTTCAACCCGGCCAAATCCCTGGCAATCAGGACAGCCCTTTGTGCAGCATCCATTGCTCTATGGGAAATGATCCTGATCATGGGCTCCTTGCCTACTCCACCCAGATCAAATATCACATCAGGGATCTGGTGATGAATCTTTTTATAACTCTCAATGGCAGTGCTTGTACCCCATTCCATTGTACTGACACCAGCCGGTTCGTGGCTCCTGTCAAAGGTTGCAACTGTTAATCCCAATCCAATAATCACCTTAAGTATTTCATCAGAGTACCTGATATTCACAGCTCCCCTCAAATTCCTGTCATGGTGCATGGCTGCCAGTACGATCTTGGCTACATGCCTGCTGGCTCCAAAAGCAGGACAACCGGCTGCCACCACTTTACTGCCAGATCTTATAATCCTTCCATCCAGGCCACATACCTGGTCAATATCAGATGCATGGGGAATAGCACTGGCAATATTACATCCCACTTCAGGTATCAGATGTACAAAATCCTTTGATGATTCCAATATATGTGTTGCTTTTTTTACATCCAGGATCGCTTCATATCTCTGGGCTGTTTCCAACACATGCCAGACCGGATTGACAGGTCCCACACCCTGACCCACCGGTCGGCTCTCAATAATAGCCCTGGTGACAAAGAGCTTGGCATCGGCGGCGGCATCCTTAATGGCCGCGCCTTGGGCAAGAAATACTGTCAGGGCCGCAGAATAGGTACATCCGGCACCATGGGTGCCTCCTTCTACCAGTTGTCCTTCTATTAATGTAAAATCAGAATTATCATACAATAGGTCGGTCCCATCCAGATGTCCCCCTGTAATTATTACAGCATTGGCCCCGGACTCTACTATGATGCGGGCAGATTCTTTTGCATCTTCCAGATCATGTATCCTCACTCCTGAGAGGACCTCTGCTTCATGGATATTTGGTGTTATTAATTTTGCCAAAGGGATCAATTCTTCTGTTAGCGTCCTGACTGCATCGCTTCTTAACAGACTGCCGCCAGCTTCGGCAGCCATAACAGGGTCTATTACGAGTGGAAACTTATATTCTTTGACCATTTCCGCGACTTTTGTAATTATCACTGAGGATGAGAGCATTCCAGTCTTAGCATATGCAACCTCCATATCATCGGCCACTGCCCTGATCTGGGACTCAATAGTCTCTACACTCAGGTCAAATGCATTTATTACACCAGTTGTATTCTGGGACGTTACAGAGGTCAGGGCACTTGTTCCATGGACACCAAGGGCTGCAAATGTTTTAAGATCAGTTTGGATCCCTGCCCCTCCACCAGAATCAGAACCTGCTATAGTTAGAACTACATGATATTTATCCATAAGATCACTGCTAATATACTAAAGACCAGAAAAATAAAAAAGTATCTATTCTTTCTCTATTATCTCAAGCAAAATATCATAATTATACCCAGCGCCAAGATCCACGTCAGTAGATACAGTACCTGTGACAATTATTGTCTCTCCGACTGAATATGCAAAGGAATTTGGTGATTTTGCCTTCAGTTCGCCTGTACCATCTTCAATTGTGATTATAGTGTAATCTATAAGTACAACATTCTTTGTCACAACTGCTGCTACCTTTACTTCCCTGTCAGCAAAATCGGGAGTATTATTCAATATTTCTTCAATTCTTGTACCGCCATCGATTGCAGAAACATTAACGTCATTGGTTGCAGGCACAATACCGCCATGAGGTGGATTTGTGGTAATTGAGGTTGTGCTACCACCTGAAACCGAATTAGCCAATAGTATAACATCAAATGTTTTATTCAATGAAGGACTAGGGAAACCTATATTCAAATTACCTGAAGCTGTAATTTGAGAACCATTTTCTATTGAAATCGAGGTACCTGCGACCCACATATTTCCTGTGCCGTCGCTAATTTCCATAAGCGTGTATCCGGGAACTTCGATAGTCTGGTTTACAATACCTGATATTTGTACATTACTGTATGCGTAAGGATTATCCAGGACTTCTTTTATTGAGAGCTCCATTACGGTTTCTGTGTTAGAGGTCGGTGTTATCGGTGGGCTGGAATTACTGTCATCATTATTGTCAGTGCATCCGGAAATTACCAGTCCGGTAAGAACAATACATATAATTAATGCAAAAGTCGTTATTTTATTCATTAAATGGCCTCTGTAACAATGTGCTATTATTTCGCTTGAATTAAACCCAATTAAATATAAACATTGCCATAATATAAATCAAAATCATGCTTGATACAAATTCCCACCTGAAGGCATGGGATGAAGAACATAAACGAGGGATCTGGAAGGGGCCATACTCATTGGCTTTTTTCCAAAAATATGCTCCATCTACAGGTTTAGTGCTTGATGCAGGCTGTGGCATTGGAAGATATACCATACCCTTAGCAATGAAGAATTACCGGACAATCGGAATTGACATATCACTGCCTGCAATAAAGAAACTTGATGATGAGATACATCGCCGTCGCTTTAATGTGGGTCTTAAGGCTGCGGATGTGCGCTATCTTCCATTTAATGATAATGTATTTGACATTGTGGTTTGTTTTGGTGTTTTGCAGCATTTGCTTGAACATGAAAGACAAAAGGCAATTGCTGAGTTCAATCGCGTCCTTGCAAAAAACGGCACCCTGATAATGGAGGTGTTGGGTAAGGAAGATATGCGTGCCGGAGGAAAAATGATCGAGCCTTCCACATATCAACGAAATACTGGTTCAATTTACCATTATTTTGATGTGCAGGAATTGACTGATATTTTTTCAGATTTTAAGATCATTGAGATAAAAGAAGAGAAGATCATAAAGAACCTGGGGGGGAAAGAATGTATGAGACATATGATTTCGGTAGCTGCCAGGTCGGCAGAAAGAGATAAAAATATTAAGTAGTATATTAGTTTATAACTGTGATGGAAATAAAATCAGACCGATCTTTAGACCGACCTAGCAGCAAGAAAATCTCATTAATTACCATTTTGCTTCTGTTTTCTATTATTATAATTATTCTTTCAGCTTCTACAGCCAATGCCGAGACACCCAGATACCTTCATGTAAACTCTATCACAATGGAACTCGATGGACCGGATGCTACATTTACTGTTGATTACGAACTGGACATTGTCGCCAGGATATATGTTCTGTTCTTAGGAAGTGGGAATATTGAACCAGCTATTAATGACATATTCTATGATTTTGGTGACTACAAAATTGTGAATGTCAGGGATAATTATGCTGTAGTAATTGCGAATAATGTTTCATATAAAGACCCGGACCAAATAGGGAACTTCTATTTCCATGATGCTCATGATCTGGGTGTAAGAGTAGACACATTCAATCTGGTATTTCCTACTGGGATAACAAGAACCTTTAACGATGTTTCAAGTACAACGAATACGTTTTTTGAGGATAAATAATATCACTTGAGCCCAAAGCAAATCTGATAAAAGCTCAAATCCCAAAAAATTTCATATATGAAGCTCTGACCAACTTAAAATCAACAACGAACTTGTACGAACTGGAACGAACTCCAGTCGTCTTGAGTTCGT
>Ga0114930_10001425_pt1 | contig 22863 bp, 25 predicted proteins | sample AnhtaG_FD_87300 | JGI IMG/M metagenome (GOLD analysis project Ga0114930, IMG submission 87300) | Deep subsurface microbial communities from Anholt, Denmark to uncover new lineages of life (NeLLi) - Anholt_01485 metaG | ecosystem: Environmental > Aquatic > Marine > Oceanic > Sediment | place... | reverse complement strand
TCCTCGTCATGCAAAATCCCAAACGAGGAATATTCTTTGGTATAAAGGGAGGAAAATTGATGCGCCCAGAAGTTGCTAGTACTTTTATGAAGAGCCATCAACTAATCTTTAGTTGGGCTTTAGTATATACTTTCTGGTTTCATCCCATGGATTCTTCCCCTGCCTTACTGAGCGGATTTCTCTTCATGGCACTCTTATTTATACAGATGGTACTAGCCTATACCAGATTGCATTATAATAAGTGGTGGGTCTTAATCGTAGAAATTTATGTTGCTATACACGCTACTATAGTAGCAATAGCTCAATGGGTCGATTTTGGTTCACAGCCCATGTGGGCTATGTTCTTGCTGGGATTTCTCGCAATGCTCATATTCACATATATTCATGGATTGGGATTACCAAATTGGCTCCGATGGTCTATAGTTGTAGCTTACTTCGTATTTATGATTTTCATATATGTTCCCTTACCCTTTGGTTTTGGTCGAGATATAGCGAATTTACTCAGGCTAGAATTTCTTTGGATACCGATAATTTTGTTCCTCATCGCGTTCATTGCCGCTGCTATTGCTCATGTATATGTAATTATTCGAAATAAACGAAATTCTAAATAATTGTTTCTTCATTTTTTATTTTTTATTTTTAAAACTTTTATCTCTTACTCAGACACATTTTTTTTATTAAGAACCCTGTGAACTATTAGAAGAATAGGATTCTTTATTTTTCTAAATCAAATATCTAAAAAACTTTATTCTAAAATCGGTTATTTATAAAAATTTTTATAATTTAAACGAATAAAAAATTTAAGAGATAATTCAAATATTCACAATAGAAAGAAATTTAGATGGTGATCATATGTTATTTTCCCAAAATGAACTTGATAACGTAAAAAGAGAAATGGCAAAATTGAAAGGTAATGTTGTGCTGAAATTGTTTACCGATTTTAAAACTTTAGAAGACGGCTCAAAAAAAAGGGCGTGTATGTCGTGTGAGGGCGCCTATAATTTGTTAGAAACACTTGAAGAACTATCAAACGGGAAGTTGGGAGTTGAGGAGATATCTATCGAAGAAACCCCCGAAGAAGCAATAAAATATAATGTTACCCGAATTCCGGCTATTTTATTCGTTGATGAAGAAGAGAAGGAAATTATCCGCTATTCTGCAAACCCCACTGGATCTGAATTAGTGCCCTTCCTAATGTCAATTAAATATTTTTCGGGCGTAAGGCCTTATTATGCAGACCAAATCCTAACTCATCTTAAAAAAATTAATAAATCAAAGATGAAAATTTTCATAACCCCAACGTGTCCATATTGTCCTGCGACCGTTCCAGTTTTGACTCTATTTGCTATAGTTTCTAAAGGGAAGATAACTGCTGAGGTTATTGATGTTAATTTAAATCCTGACATCGCAAGAAAGTATGAGGTTCAAGGTGTCCCATTAACTGTTGTAAACGAGAGTGAAAGAATTGTTGGGATGTTTACTCCACAAGATTTGTTAGATAAATTAACAAAGGGTCAAAGAGATTTTGGGGGAATGTATGCATAATCTGCATTTTAAGAGGTGGTTTAATAATGTCTCAGGATGATAAATATAAGGAAATTATTAAAAGAGAGATGGCGAAACTTACAAAACCTGTAAGGTTAAAGGTTTTTACATCTCAAAGAACAGAAGCAAATGGTAGTAAAATAAGGGCTTGCATGGATTGTGGACAATTTATGTCGCTCCTAAGGATTTATGAAGAAAATTCGAATGGGATGTTAACAATCGAAGAACTATCAATAGATAGTAATCCCGAATTCGCTAAGCGCTATGATATACAGCGGGTTCCAACCATTTTATTTGTTAATGACGACGGAAGAGAATTAATTCGTTATTTAGCAGCTCCAAAAGGCGGTGAAATCCAACCGTTTATCCAAGCACTTTTTACATTTGCGGGAGCGCCGAATTATTACGAAGCCACAATAAAACAAAATCTCGATCGTATTCAACCATCAACAATTAAAGTAATGATAACAGAAACATGTCCATATTGTCCTAGTGTTGTATCTACGGCCTCTCAATTTGCACTTGCATCTGATGGGAAAATTAAAACCGTTATCATTGATATTATGGCGAATCCGGATATTGGACAATATTATGACGCTTCGGGAGTGCCTTACACCATTATTAACGATAAGAAAACCCTCGTTGGAATGGTTGGGCCGCAAGAAATACTACGAGCGCTTATCGGAGGAAACATAAAAGTACAATACTAAGTTAAAATACATTTTAGAAATCAACACCAAACAATTAGGTGTTACTAATATTTGGAAGTAGTGAAGAAATTGCCAATATCATACATTTATACGAGAATGATCCGCGAAGAGATTAAAAAGCTAACTAAGCCGGTGACATTGAAGATCTTTACTTCATCGAAGAACCCGCAGGAATCTGTAAAAATGATGAAGGTTATGGATATATATCAGGAAGCCTCTAATGAATTGCTTAAAATAGAAGAATATGAGCTTGAAACCAATTCTGATCTTGTAAAAAAGTATGAAATTCAACAAGCACCTACTATTTTAATGACAAATGCTAGAGATCAAGTAATTATTCGTTATTTAGCTGTACCTACGGCTGCAAAAATTCAACCCTTTGTACAGGCATTAATGGTGCTTACTGGAACCCCTAATTATTATGAAAAGGTTATTAAAGAGAATCTGAAGAAAATTAAACCTACAGTTATAAAGGTATTAATTACTGACTATTGTGCTTATTGTTCTACTGTCATATCAATTTGCAGTCAGTTCGCATTAGCCTCAGAAGGTAAATTACAAACATCTATTATTGACATAATGGCTTATCCCGATATTAGTGAACATTATAATGCTACAACGGTTCCAACTTTAATCGTTAATGAAGATAAAAAGCTAATTGGCGATATTACCGCTGAGGAGCTTTTAAATGAACTCATAGATAAGACTTTATGAGTAAAAAAATATAATAATTTAATATAACATAAAAAGAGGATTTTATAATGTTTAATATTGATATGGAAGGGATTGATCCAGAAAAGACTTACGATCTTATAGTTTTAGGGGGTGGACCAACTGCTATAGCTTGTGCAATTTATGCCGCTCGATTTGCATTGGATGTATTAGTCATAGGAAAAATTTTTGGTGGTTTGATTGCAACAACTCATCTTGTAGAAAATTATCCTGGAATCACCTCTACAAGCGGTCAAGGTTTAATGGAAATGTTTAAAGAACACATGAATTCCTTAAGTATTCCCTATATTACAGACGAAATTAGAAGTATAGAACAGGCAAGTGATCACTTCGTTCTGCACTCGTTTTTTCAGAAATTTAAAGCAAAAAGTGTGGTTATCGCCACAGGATCAGAAAGGAAGAAGTTAGGAATCCCCGGTGAAGAGGAATATGCTGGAAGGGGCGTGTCTTATTGTGCCACATGCGACGGTCCATTTTACAAAGATAAAACCGTATGCGTGATTGGCGGAAGTGATTCTGCTGCTAAAGAAGCGTTATTTTTATCTCAGAATGTAAAGAAAGTTTACATCATTTATCGTGGAGAAGAAATACGCGCTGAACCGATAAATAAGAAAAGAGTAGAGGATAACCATAAAATTGAAATCATTTATAGAACAAATATTGTAGAGATTAAAGGGGAAAATACTGTTAAGTCTGTCATTTTCGATAATGACACAGAATTTGAAGTAGATGGTGTTTTTATCGAAGTAGGGTCTATTCCTAACTCTGATCTAGCAAAACACATAGGTATAAAAACAAATGAAAAGGATGAAATTATTATCAATAGAAAGTCGGAAACAAATTTACCGGGTATATTCGCTGCTGGCGACGTCGCAGACGCACCATTTAAACAAGCTATAACAGGAGTAGCAGAGGGGGTAATAGCAGCATATTCTGCTTTCGATTATATTAAAGAGATGAATATTGAATATTAGTTTATTCATATTTCACTAAATTGAGTGAAAAAAGGTTAAGAATTATTAAATAAAGAAATTTAATTTTTATTAAAAAAAGCAAATAATCGGTTAAAAAAAATGGAAGAAAAAACTCCAATTCCTCAAGTAGTAAGAATGGACCAAGTCTATGCTGTTGGAGGGACATACAACGACCCTTCTGAATTTACGCGTAAGGTTAACAAAAACCTAATGATTTTGCGGCAAAGTGACAAGAACATTAAGGTAAAAGATATAAAATTTAGCGCTTTTACTGATCCTCGATATTCCAACGCTGGACCTATTTTGCTAGCTTTTATTATCGCTGAAGTTGATGTAGACATCACTCCAGAACCTGAAGAACATGGCAAGAAACGAAAAAAGAATAAGAAAAAGAAAAAGAGTAAGTGAACATCTCTACCTATTAAAATTTATCCTTACTTAAAAGTATCAGTTTAATCTAAAATAATGAGCGACACACCCGATAAAAGCAAAATTGTGAGTTATAAGTTCCATCATATCGATATTAATAAATGTAAAAGATGCGAAGCATTTTCGTGCGAAGATGCTTGTTTTAGAGGAATTTATAAAGTTTTAAATAAAGATTCTGAACCTATGTGCGTTGTTGTAGAAGAACGAGAAGATCACTGCATTAAATGTCATATTTGCACAACCGCGTGCAAATTAAGAGCTTTAACCATTGATTGAGTGTAAGAAATTAATTTTTTTTTATAAAATGGCCGAATTCCTTTTATTTTTGTATTTTAAATTAATTAGGTTAGGTTTTTTCACAATTTATAAAATATAAGTATACTTTTAATTTGTAAAATTATTATCTAGATATAGAATTAAAATTAATAAGAGTAAACAGATATGATTTCAGATAAATTAAAGCTTGACGATATCGATCGCAGAATAATTACATTAGTTCAAGATGACCCAAACCTAACTCATACTCAAATTGCAGCACAAATTAATAGATCTCAACCAACAGTTGGGATGAGAATAAAAAAGCTTGAAAAAGAAGGAATTCTCCAGTTCCAGCCAGGCATCAATTTCAGAAAGGTAGATTTATTTTTAGCAACTGTGGAATTGAACACTAAGCGTCCAGATGAAATTTTTGATATGGCGAGATTTTGCCCTTTTATGCTCAACGCATTTAGATTAAGTGGTGCAAATAACATTTGCATTTTACTCGCGAGTTCTAAGATCGAAAAATTGGATAATATCGTAAATTACCATTTTAGAAGCGATCCTAATGTTCAATCAGTCTCGCTGAATATGATAACTGATATAGCAAAAGATTTCATTTTACCTGTCGATTTCGAAAGTGAAGAACATATTCCAACGCTAGAAGACGGATGCGGCGACAAATGTAAGTTTAAAATGGCACAATTAAAAGGATTAGTAAATAGTTTAGAGTAAACTCTCTTCTTAGCTTTCCTCTTCACTCGTATTAAATTTATATTTTGGAAGATTAACATTCATATTACAATCAGGACCGCAAATATTTGAATGTAAATCGAATTTCTCTATCTGAAAATCAATTGGAACTACAAAATCGTGCACAGAATCGATGAGAATATTAGTTTTTACGTTAATTACGTTCGGATCTCTTCTAAAACATAAATCTACTAATTTTTCGATGGTTTGAAGATCAGAAGCTGAAACAAAGCATAATAGATTAAATTCTCCAGAGATTTTGAACGCGTGATTGATAAAAGGGCACTTTTCTATTTTACTGACTACAGTTTCTACATCTTTCGTTGATACAAAAACTATGGCTACTTTTATATCTACTTTTTTAATGTTGAATCCAACAATTTTGGTCAGCAAATTTTTTCGTTCTAGTTTAATAATCCGTGCCCCTACTGCCGGCTGAGACTTTTCTATTTCTCTTGCTATCTCGCTATGTGTTATATCGGGATTCTCCTCCATCATTTCAATGATCTTATAATCGTCCTTATCAATTCCTAAAATCTCTTTAAAAGTTTTTTTTATCATAGTCTTTTTCCTCTTTTTTCTAGAGAAGCTATTAATTAATTAATTTGAGTTTAATAAATTAAAATTTATTTAAATTTTGACTTAATCAATATGAATAGTTACAATCAAGTAGTTTTATTTTATAAATTATATTGCCTTTTTTGCCGCTATTTTAATTTTAGCCTGCTCTGATTTTTTTATTATATAAGACTTGTAAAAATACTTATTATGAAAATGGCCGCGGTAAATCCGATAAACCCAATTAAAAAGTATAATGGCTTGCCTTTTTCTTTTTCAGGAATTACTTCCTTCACAATTGTGTAGAGAATCACTCCCGAAACAAAAGAATAAAAAATATAGAATAGTTCTGTGTATTCAAAACTTGCTAAATCTAATAGTAATCCAATTAAAACTCCTAGGAAATTTGAAAGAGCTAGAACATATTTTCTGGTCATATTCTCGTCAATATCGAATGTTTCATAGATTTCCAGATCGGTAAATATGATATGGCTTTCTGATCTGTTTGTTATAATTGCTCTAAACCAGGCGAATAGGAAAAACAAGATACCTCCAATTAAATTGGTAGTTAATAACCCTACTACAATAATCCCTACGAGAAGGTGATACGAAAAATTAGTAAAAAAACGAAGTTTGCTTAAATCTTCGTTGATGTGGGTTTGAATCTTAGCCTTATAGCGGTTTACTGTTTCTTTGAACGCTTCACCTCCTTTATGCAAATCTGTTATTGTTTGGGCTATATCCTTCAGAGCTATGTCGTCTAAATCGTCTTTTTCTAATTCTTTAGATAATATATTCTCGATATTTTCTTCAACACTCTGTAAAATTTTTTCTTTTCCGATTAATTTACGCATTCTCCTTTGCGATTTAGACTCAACCTTTTGTAAAATTAATTTTTCAGAAATGTGAACAAAGACAAAACCAATTAGCACAAATAGGTATTCAAAAATTGTGAGTTCAAATGGGAATATGGGTATATTTTCGGCAATTTCTGGTAGGAGAACTAAGAAGAAATAAGAGATAGAGATACCTGCAATTAAGGAAATATTGAGTTTAGGATGTGTACGCTGATAAAAATCGATAATGAAAAAGAGAGCACCAAATACCAATGAAACGATAGCTATAAGTGTAAAATTAATTGACATTACATATTTTAATACTATTTTAATATAAAAGGTTTTTAGTATTATATCTGGTTAGTAATAGATTCTGAACGAATTAAAGAGTTAAGATCATAAATATTTAAGGTATTTTTACTTGAATGTTATAATGATAATGGTAAAAATTTCTACGAATTCTTTCAGAGGTGAGTCTTAATTCAATTCTTCATTGTCACTTCAAAAGAAGACAAAGCTTCTATGAATATGCGAGAAGTATTTTTAAATTCTAAACATTACTCATTTATAGAGACTGGTGCGATATGGCAAGAAAACCCACTATTTAATTTAGAGGTTTCATCATTTGCAGGGAAAAATGATAATTTTCTTAATGGAAATCAAATCTTTTTAGGTTTGACAGCGGAACCCCTAATATTTCTTGAAAAACTCGAGGTTGGTGGAACTAAACCCAGACCCGAGTTAATAATATTCGCTAGTAGACATACATCTATGACAGCGCGACCCGCATTTTTAGTTCATTCAACAGGTAATTGGAGCAAAAGTGTGGAATTTGGTGGAAAGCCTCAAGATTTATCCAAAACAAGCGCTCTACTACATAAGGCAGGCTTTGAATCATTAAGAGAACAAATCGAGAAATTCAATATTCCTGACTTTTCTTTAGATATGGAAGTAACTCATCACGGACCAACTACTTTAGATATTCCTTTAATCTTTATGGAATTAGGGAGCAGTAAACAAGAATGGTCAATTAAGGAAGCAGGTGAACTCGTAGCAAATGCGATCGTTATCACAGTATTTAAATATCTGGAGTTTAAAGAAGATAAAACTCAACAAGTTGGTTTAGGATTCGGTGGTACTCACTATGCCCCTAATTTTAATAGGTTACTAACCAATAATAACATTGCATTTTCATTTATCTGTCCAAAGTATTACATCCAAGAATTAAACGAGAATATAATTAGAATGATGATCAACAACACATTAGAAAAAATAGATTATTTTATAGTAGATTGGAAGGGGACAAATTCTCAAGATAAAAAACATCTTATTCCATTGCTTGAAAAGTTTGATATTCCTATTAGGAAAACGAGAAGTTTTTCAACAATTTAAGCAGAATTACACTTCGTAACGGAAAAATACTACTCTTCTTTTAATTTCTCGTAATATTCTACTAAATTTGTAAAGACATAGTGACAAGCAGTAAAACCTTGGGTAGCTGCTTTTTGTAAAACTTTATTGATGAATTCTACATGCTTAGAATTGTCTTCTACGGTTACATTTAATTCCCTTATGTTGTAATAACTACGATAAAATAGGGTTGGCCAATCTACTAAATTACGAATATTTTGGTTGTAGGTCTTCTTACCTTCTTCAGATAATTCTAATTCTTTTTTTAAGCTATAGGAAAGATATTTACCTTTTTTTCTTTTATTAATGAATCCATCTAAGGCTATTTCATGCATGTATGTTCTAAGTTGATGGGCTTTGAGTTGTATATTAATTTTTTTAAGATTATCAAGAATTTCTGTGGTTTTCTGATCTTTAAATTTAATTAATAAATAATTTCTTGCTAATATATTATATTTTAAGGGAACTGTTTCATGATCTATCTGATTATATTGTATTAAATTACCTAATATTTCTTTTGCAACAAAGTATTTAAGGATAATTCGATCTTCTTCGTTGAAATTGCTTAGAAAAATTTCAGAATCTTCAAAATAAGAGTTATAAAGAGCCGTTAGGAGTGATTTTATAGATTGAACTCCGTCTTCGAAAGAATGCTTTATTGTGTTTAGTGCTTCAATTCTATAATCTATATTTATCAAAAATTTTTGTTTCTCAACTTTAATGTAGCGAACTAAGTGAGGTTCTTCCTTTAAAAATGAAAGATTCTCGTCCCATTCTTTCTTAAAGCGATAAGATTGCGTGCTTGCGATGGTATAAAGTTTATACGCAACACTGAATAATTTATTTAAAAATTCTTCTCCCGATACATTAGTCATCTACGAATCCCTTAACTTTCTTGCTTCTATTTTTTAGAACTAATTATTATTAAAACACTAAAAATTATTAAAGTTTTATTTAAAATAAGTAATATGTTAATATACTTGAGAAAAATTAAAAAATTAAGGTGGTATTCAGCTTGAAAATCGAACACATTGCTGTAAGTTCGAATACCGAAGAAGATAGCGATAGATTTTTTATCGAATTATTAGGTATGGAAAAGGAGAGAGCCTTCGTTGTATCTGATGACCTTATAGAACAATTTTTTGGAGTAAGAAAAGAACTGAAAATAATAAGATACGGGAAAGATGATGTAAGCGTCGAATCTTTTATAACGAACGATAATAGCAAAGTAAATGACCTATTTACCCACATATGCCTGATAATTGAGGATCGAGAAAAACTTATAGAAAAAGCAACTGAATTAAGTTTTGAAGTTATTAAAGTGCCTAGAAAGAATAGCGATGGTTTTTACTTATTTTTAAAAGATAATTACGGTAATTTATTTGAAATTAAATAACAATTACATTTTTTAGAATAGCTTTGTATTTAAAACATGGGGCGTTTCACAGCGCCTTAAAATAATAAATGGGAACATCATAAATGCCCAGATCGTATAAGCTAAAATTAGTCTTAGGAGGATCACAAAATTCAGGAAAAACCACATTCATTAATAGCAATAGAAACAAGAATAGTCCAATTGGTGTTTCTTTTGAATCTATCGAATGTTTCGTTAACGAGGGAGATTTTTTTAAGTTTATTGTATGGGATCTAAAAGATAGCGAAAGATTTAGATTTCTTTTCCCTATATTTTGCCGAGGTGCTAGTGCGGGATTATTATGTGTTGATTTATCGAATAGAGAGTCCTTTTTAGACTTAACTAGGTGGATAACTCTTTTTAAGGAGAGTACGGGAGGCATTCCAATAATTTTAATTGGCACTAAATCCGATTTAGCAAAAAGAGAAGTAACGGATGAAATGATTAATGAATTTGTTGCTACAGAAGGAATTGAGTATGCTGGGCATACATCCATATTGAATTTAGATAATAAAATAGAAGAAGTTTTTAAAAGATTAATTCAAACATTAAATCCAAATATTGCAATAGATTATTTTCATGTTTCCAAAAAGGAAGACGATGAAGAATTTAAGATTTTAGCAAAATTTTTTGACCGATGCCCTATATGCAAGAAAATGAACCATCATAGTGCAAATTTGAAGATGGTTTATTCTAATAAGACCGATCCTAATACTATGGGTTTAAGAGAAAACCTAATTAGATTGGTTGATGATTTAGATATAATTAATTTCGAATACTCTAATAAAATTTCTGTTGGAATTCCTTGTTGTGAGTGCTATAAAGAGTTATTTGAATAGTTTTTTAAAATTCCAGACGCAATAATTATGTCTTTGTGATCAAATGCTAGTTTTAATGATTCAATTTCTGAAATTTGCACAATTTCTACAGATTGAGCATCATCCCCTGCAATTGGGGCTTCAGTTTTAGTTAAAGGTTCACACAAAAAAGCTATAGAAATATTATGCCCTCTGGGATCGCGTTTAGGATCTGAAAAAACGCCAATAAGTTTAATTATTTTCAAATTGATATTCGTTTCTTCATAAGTTTCTCTGATACACGCCTCTTCTACACTTTCACCAACATTAACAAAACCACCAGGTAGAGCTAATTCTCCTTTAAACGGCGGATTTTTTCGATGAATCATAATGATGGAATTTTGTTGATATTTTATAACCGCATCAACAGCTACTAAAGGAGTTATAGGTTTTGGCATTTTTAATCATCCCATACATCGGAGCTTAATAAATGTTCTATTCGCGTTCGGCGCGGTCTAACAAACTTAGTTCGACTTAGCTTTCGCTCTAAAAGTAGATGTTTTTCGAGGTTTGTAGAATTTACCATATACACTTCTAAATCACCCTTATCTAAAATAATGTGGTTGAAGCTAGGACTATCATCTGCTCTCACTTTATGAGAAGTAGATGTACCACAGTAGAGAAATGTCGTTGGTCCAATTACATATGCGTGCGGAACGTGTCTATGTCCCATTAGCACCAAATCAATTTCAAATAATTGAGTAAATTCAAGAATTTCACCTGCGTCTCTCACGGTTGTGAATTTTTGTCCAGAAAGAGGGACTGGTATTAAGTGATGGTGAAGTGCCATTATCCTATTTTCGAGGTTTTTATTAAATTGGCGACCTAACCAATCTAATTGCTCATCCCCGCATTCACCATGACTTATATCATCTCTTGCACTACAGATACCAACGATCAGAGTGTCTTTACCGTCTAGGATTAATCTTGATCTTCTTGGACCAATAATTCTTTCAAAGAAAATTATCCCACTATTTTTTACATCGTGATTTCCGGGTACTGCTAGGAATTTTGTAATTTCTCTAATTCTGTTTATATAAGGTATTATCTCCCTAAATTGAGTAATTCTTCCTTTATGAATTATATCTCCAGTGCATACTACAGCATCGGGAGAATTTTCTCTAATGTATTTTATGACATTTTCCATATATTCCGGTTCAAACTCAGAACCATAGTGTAAATCACTTATTTGTATCAGATTAACCATATCAGCGCAACTACTGTTGATGAGATTATTTTTTCTTAAAGGTGTTCTTATGCATATTAAATTTTAACCTATATTAAAGAATGTTAATTTACATTTAGAAAATTTTTACTAATAAATCGCTACAAAAAAAAATTGCTTTCAAAATGAGTTTAAAAGGCTATAATTTAGCCACTTCTTATACAAATATTTGTTCATTAAAAACATGTAATACTTTCCTAGATTGTGATATTTTATCTAATATCATTTTATCCTTACAATCTACGCACATATCTCTAACTTTTAACCATCTGATGGTTCCACATTCGTGACAAAAAAATTCTTGATAAATTAATTTCATTACATACTTCACCTTTAAATTCTATTATATTTTAAGATTATAACACTATCGAGATTAATCTGATCTATTATTTTGTCAATAGATTTCTCAAGTGGTGTTTTGGTTAGATTCCTCTTGAGTTTTAAATAATCTTCCTTTTTTTCTGTTAAATCTTCTGATATTTCTTCAAACATATTTAATCTCATATTTTCTTTTTTATCTTAATAAAAATAAGATTTTGGTTTGTTTTAAACGATTTCGACATAGTATATAGAATCTATATAGCAATAAAATATAAGTAGAAGTTAGAAGAAGGCAAACTTTGCATCATTATGAAAAAATATATATTATCTTATTAGAGATTCCGATTGGATGTTGTGAATAATTTAACTTCGTGTTAATTCCTCTTTTATGTGATTTACCAGATCGTCAACTTTTAATTCCTTATCTCCGATAAATATTTGTCCATAATCATTCTTGCCACCACCCTTCCCACCGTATTTCGAAGCGATATTTTTAACAAAACTCCCCATATTGAAACCGGATCTTTTTAAAAGCCCTTTTCCTACCATTCCAATTATAGTTATGCCTTTCTCGTCTTTATTGATAAAAATTGTGTTTAAATCTTCAGATTTACTGAGAATTTTCACGCTTAGATTCTTAAGATCGTTTGGAGCAAGATTTTCAAAGGATTTAATAATCATTTTATAATCGTTTAACGAAAATGCTGATTTTATAAGAGTTTCGATAAATTTTTCGTCAAGTAAGTTTTCCACTTCTTTTAATTTTGCCTTAGCACCGTTCCATTCGTCATATAATTTTTTTACTTTCGGAGGTATATCTTCTTTTTTTGTGTTTAGAATTCGAGATAATTCCGTTAAGATTTCCAATTTAAAAGTATTAGTTGAATTCAGAACCATGTCATTTTCATTAAATTTTCCCGTCTGTAATGCTTTATTTAAGTTTTTCCACTTATTTAGTAATTCTTCAACTCTACCTATTATTTTATTCTGTGGAATTTCCAATAATTCCTCTAATTGGTTTAAAATGAGAGATTCTTCTACTTCAAGCTCTTTTGTAGCAGATCCTGCTGTAAAGGTTAATCTCACTATACCATCCTGAATCTTTTGAGATTTAATTATTTTAATTCTTCCAGCTTCTGAAGTATTATTCAAGTGCGTACCACCACAAGCTTCTACATCCACAGCTGGAATCTCAACAATTCTAATATTTTTTCCAGGCACAGCACCTCCTTGATATATTGTCATTCCGTATTTTTGTTCAGCTTCTGATCGTGGAATAAAAGAAAGTTTCACATCAATTGCTTTGTTAACTATCTCGTTTGCTTTATTTTCTATTTTTAGTAAATTTTCTCTCGATATTTGTTCGTAATGAGTAATATCCAAGTTGGAATGTTTCATAGTCTTCTTAGCCCCAGCTTGATTAATATGATCCCCCAAGACAAAACGAGCCGCGGCATTTACAATGTGAGTAGCAGTATGGTGTTGAGAAAGTTGCGTACGCCATATTATATCAACCTCAACTTTAACATTTTCTCCTTCTCTAAATTTTGGTTTCTCAGATAAAATGTGAATAATATGATTACCCTGTTTGACCACATTATCGAATTTTTGACCGTTAATAGTTCCAATATCATGTAGTTGGCCCCCTGAAGTAGGATAAGCAACAGATTGATCAAGAATGATGTTGTTCCCCACTATTTTTAGGACTTTAGCAGTGTTAGAAGTCTCAGTGTAATCGTAATAATAAAGAGATTTGGTTTCTAAAACATCATTTAAGTCTAACTTGATTTCCTTCTGTGATCCGTTTACTAGTTCTCCTTTTTCGTGCCTTTCTACTACTAGGCTATAAAAATTATCAGGAATTTTTATTATCCTATCAAATTTTTTTGCAGTTTCTTTAACCATCTCTGGATTTATTCCTCTGGAATCGTAAATTTCTATCAAAGTTTCGGTCGAAATTTCTCCTTCTGCAAGTAATTTTTCTAACATTTTACTCGCTTTTCGCTTTGTAGTGTAATACTTCTCTTTTTCAACAGTTAATATCTTCATTATATCATCTAACCGTTCAGAAACTTCCGGAAATAATTCTTTCAACTCTTTCGCATGCCACCTACAAACATCGGAAATATCAATATCCCAACCAAATTTATCGATAAAACTTAGTGCACGTCTTAAAATAACTCTAAGATTGTATCCACCACCAACATTAGAAGGGAGTTTTCCATCGTTAATCGCGAACAATAGAGATCTTGAATGGTCAGCAATGGAATAGATGGCTGTCATTGGTAAAATCTTTTTTTTCAACTCTTTTACTTCTACATTAAGTTCTGTTGCTACTTTCTCCCAAGCAGCATCCATGTCGTCTACTTCATCAATGTTTAAATAAGCAGAGTATCTCGAAAATTTATTGTATAGCTCCAAATTTGTTTCAATTTTGGTTATGTCTTTTAATTGAGAGATCACAGCAGGAAAAGTGGCTTCGTAAATGTTTGGAGTACCTTGGGAGAACCATGCTACTCGCTCTTGACCTAACCCCATATCTAAAACTTTTAGGTTCAGTTCTCGAGGGCCCTCTGGAGTTTGCTCAAACATTGTATACACTTGATTGAATAATTCCACTCCTCTGCTAAAAAATTCAAGACTACAACCAAAGGAGCCACCTCCTGCCCAGCTGTCTTCATGAATCGTGATTTCTTCCTTTGCTAAACCTACACCCTCATGAATAAAAGCATGAATATCTAGAAAGAGTTCCCCTTGATTCCACTCTTCAGGAGGTACAAATTGATGCTGTCCTATCATCACAAACCCTGTGTTGTGTGAACCGGTTAAGCCTACATTCTCAATATCGTTAAATCTCAGACAAAATTGAGGAATAATTAATTTTTTTGCAGGTGGTTCAACTTCACCAGTAATAACATAAGGTTGAAATGCGGAGATTGATGCTATAGTGAATTCTGAAGTAGGATTCCATCTTGCAACGCATGGGTACCTTTTAATAGGTACATATCCTCGAGGTTCTAGTATCTCGACAAATTTTTTCCATACACCGATAAAGGAAAGTTTTACTTTAGCAGGATTATTAACTGTAATTTGGAATCCCCCAGAACAAACAGGATCTCCACAAACCTTTCTTTCCTTGATTGTAGTCCAGAAATAAGCACGACAGCATTCGCATTGTTTTCTTATGTATCCTAGATGAATAAGTTCTTGAGTTGGAAAAAACTCATCAGGATTCTTTGATGTAATTGTTTTAAATATTTTTTTAAGTTCCTTATCGTTATTAGCGCTTTTTAATTGCGTTACATCTTCATCGGATAACATGTTAATCAAAGGCGAAATATTAATGATCATCTGATGTTATTAATTTATACAATTAATGTTTTCCTATAATCTTTTTCTCTAAATTAACGACATCAACATTGAAAGGTGGTATCATATAACCTTAGAGATTTTTTCAAAATCAGATGGGAGAATTTTTTTTTTTACGAAATTGTAAAAGTTTTTATAGAGAAATCTCATATTATTTCTTAACATTTCTTATCCAAAATTAGAAAGTATTTAGGAAGGTGATAACAATATGGTAAAAATTATGGTGGTTGGTAAATATCCACCTCATAAGTTAACTGAACTTATAAAAGTATATACTTCACCTAATAAACCAGCATATCCTGATTTCTTGAAAAAAGTAGAAAATTGGGCAGCACAAATAATTGATGAAAAATATAAATCATATGCTGTATATGAGTGTCCAGATGATAAAATAAGAGAAAGTTTAGCAGCAATCAGTAAAAGGTATAATCTATATGCTTCTATAGAAGGATATACTTTTGCTATTGAGTTACTTGTAGAAGCTGAAGATGCTATTAAGATGATGTTAGGGAAATAGACAATTAAAAACTCAAAACAATAATAATTTTTTTTCTAATTATATTTATTTTTTAACCTCGAGTAAAGTTATTGAACTCCTAGAGATCTAAAATTTGAAGTCGTGAATATCCATCTTTTATAAAATCGTAATCGAGAAGCTCGATTTTTTCTGGAATTATTTTTAAGAGAAGCTTCCTTTTTCCTCGGACAATTTTTTGAACTTTATCAAACTCTTCGTCCCCTTCTCTTAAAAAGATCAGTCTTTCTTTCCCAGATGCTGTAATTTGCATACCCTGTATTTTACCAGTATCCATTGGCGTATAGATTCCAATACTAATATTTGGATTTTCCTCTATGTTTTTTACTTTTCTCCCAGGAGCAGGTCCTACATGCATATTAAAATCATTAGATTTCTTATCCATGTAAAAATCCATAGGTGTTGCACGAGGCGTACTATCCGAACAAGTACAAAGTACGAGTATCTTTCTTTTATCTAAAAAATCTCGGATTTCTTTTTTTAAATCTTCTTCTGGCATTTTAGTTCCTATTATAGATTCACCTTAGAGCATTTGATATGGAATATAAAGATTTGTTCAAAAAAAGCTTATTGTAAGATGAAGTTTGATTATTAACTACGCGCCTTATATAAAAGATTTTTACAGATGGTTTATGTTAGAGCGTGGAAATTTAGTCCCATCTATGGCCGCTTGAACATATGGCGAGATTGGCCCTCGACCTAACGCCATAATCCTAATTTTAGATCCCAAGGTTGGATTTAAAGAAGTTCCAAATTTAAGAGAAGCTTCTTCTGGTAATTCACCTGATATAGTTGAGATAATCCTATCTATTTTGGATAAAGATAATTTGTGATCTCCTGAAACCGAAACAATGCATTTATCAACTTTTTTAGTATCTGGTTCTAAAAGAGGGTTATGTAAGGCTAGTTTTGACTTTTTTATTAGATCGTTTTCTTCTCCTAAAGATTCAGTGATACCTATTAATCCAGAAGGATATTCTCCATTTTTCTCAAGAACTTTTCTTACATCAGCGTAATCAATGTTAATCAAACCGCAATTATTTATCAAATTAATAATTTCTTTAATGCACCTAATTAATACTTCGTCCATTATTTTGAAACCAGCTAGGATAGGTAATTTTTGATTGAAGCGTAAAAGGTTGTCGTTTGGAATGGGAATTAAAGTATCAGTATATTTCATAAGTTCTTCTAAACCTCTCCTTGCTCTTAAGCTTCTTTCGGTTCCTTCAGATGTAAAGGGAGCAGAACAAAACGATACGACCGTGGCTTTATTTTTTTTTGCTTCTCTCGCAATTATAGGAGCTGCACCAGTACCAGTCCCCCCACCCAAGCCAAAAGTTAAGAATACTATATCAGCATTTATAACTTGAGAAAGTCTATCGACATCTTCTTCAGCAGCTGCAGTTCCAACACTAGGATCGTTACCCGACCCTAAACCGTTACATAATTCCTTTCCAATAAGGATTTTTTGGTTAGAATTTGAGTAATATAAATCATGAGCATCCGTATTAATGTTTAAAGTTTCAACTAATTCCGAGTCAATATCTTGCATTCTTGAAATGGTATTATTACCTGCTCCACCCACTCCGATCACCAAAGATTTAATTTTTAAGACTTTAAGTAAGTCCGAGAGGTATGTATCGTTATCTAAATTTGAAGAGTTGTTAGAATTTATATTGTGGTTGGCAATTTCTTTAAACCGGGATTTAACCGATAATCTTGAATTTACGATTTCGCTTAGATCAAATTCATCATCGTCCATAAAAAGTTACCATAAGTAGGAGTAATTAGTTAATAATATGTGTATTATATCCAAATAATATAAGGAAGTAATATGCATGTAATATTGAAAATCGATTCTATCAAGATTATTTTAAAATTTCCACTTGTTTATGAGAATGAAAGGACAAATATCGGAGAGCATAAATTTATAAAACTGAAGACTATATTTTATATGCTCGGGGTTATAATTAAAATGGAAATTGAAATGAATAATAACGCAACTGAATCTCCATTCGTTCAATCAGAAGGGGAGGATTTAATAAAAGTTAAAGCCATAATCAGTTGTCCGTCTGGAGATTATAAGAAAAAGTTTAAAAACCAATTTCCTAGAAAAGACTTGGAGCTTATGGTAGTTGCTTTCAAAATCTTTGATTTCATGACTTGTTCTAAATGTGGAGAGCTTTTAAACCTCAATTTGGAATTTGAAATATAGCTAATTTAGCAAGACTATACTTATTTTTCGTCTCAATTATTAGTATTAACTTTATTTCAATTATTGAAATATCTAAACACTAAATTGAATCTGCCCGTAAGTCCCGCCTCCGCCCGGTGTGTATTCAATCTTGTTCTCTCTTATTGCTTCTATAACTGTAGCGACTTTTTCGTCAAGCTTTTTGATTTCTTCAATAGGAACTTCTAATATTATATCAAATTCGGTTCCTAATTCGTTTATTATTTTATTATAAGCGTTTATTACAGTTACACTTGAGGTGCTTTTAATATTTTTAACAGTTCGAATTATATCTATTAATGGTACAGCATTTATATATGTCGGTCTATGGTCAGGGTGTCTCGGTTCTGAGGAAGTAGAAATTACTTCAATTCGTTCACTTACACCTAATTTCATTTTTATGTTTTTATTGAATTTTTCCTTACATGCTGGACAAGTTACTTTTCCTTTAGCAACATTATCGATATATTCCTTTCTTGCCATGTTAGGGTTGTTTGCAAGAACTTTAATAAAATCTTCTGTGATCGTATACTGATTAAATAGAGAAATCCCTTGTTTTTCTGTTTTTTTAAACAATATTCTTCTTCTGCATTTATTACAAAACATATTAAAATATTTACCCAATTTTGGATTAAGTCCTACGTTTAACTCAACTTTACGCTGACTTTTTCTTTCAATTGCTAAAACTAATTCTTCAAAAGAAGGATTATCCATCCGAAGTTTATTAAATTCTCTTCCTAAAGAACGTGGGTTTTCAGAATGAGCATCACTATTGCTAAGAAAAGTAATTTGCTTAAGGCAATCTAATCTATCAGCTAAATCAGTATTAGCAGATAGACCTAACTCTATAAACTTAACTTTTTTTAAGGCATCCTGATAACAGTCTTCAAGAGATTTATATTTATTTTGACGAAATATTGCTTTGAAGGGAGTAAAAGCGTGTGCGGGTCCGATAATTGCTCCAAAATCAGTGATAACATCAACCAATTCAGCAGGGGGTAAGTTTACCCTTGGACGCCCTCCCCACTCGCCTAATATATTTTTTGAATGGGGTTTAAGCTTCTTTTGAATTTCCTTTACTATAGAAAAATCAGGAAAAAAAACTACTTCGTGAACGCTCTCTTGATCTTCAATTTCAGTCTGTAAAATAAAGTGAACATCTTTATATGAGAAGGCTCCATTACTGTCTTTTTTCAAATTCTTTTCTAAATACTTTAACCAATCAGGTTGCAACACATCTCCGGTTCCTAGAATATGTAGCCCTTTTTTCTTGCACGTTTCAACCATACTATCAAGATTTAAGTTTTTAGATACTGCTATAGAATAAGGCGAATGAATATGTAAATCAGAATTAAAAGAATCCATTAGTTAATCTTAAACTACAATTCATTAAATATCATTTGTTTTTAATCTAGAACCTAATTCAATCCACTCTTTAGCTTTCTCAGGATTTCCTAATTTCTCGTGACAACGAACTGCTGACTCCCAAAAATCCACATCCGAAGGATCAAGAGAGGCAACTTTATCAAACTGTATTAAAGCCTCTTCGTAATTTTTTTTTACATCGCAAAATATTCTACCTAATTTCTTAAGAGCACTGATGTTATCTGGATCTATATTAAGAGTGTTTTGGTAATAAAGAATTGCGTTATCGTAATCATTTAACGCAGTGTAACTGAACGCTAAATTTTCGTATAACACAGCATCTTCTTCTTGAAGATTTAAAGCTTCCTGATAACTTTTTATTGATTCTTTAAAATCTTCTTTAAAAGTATAGGAGAGTCCTAAGTTATTCCAAGCTTCAATAAAAGTAGGATTTAGTTCTGTTGCCTTTTTATAGCAATTAATGGCCAAATCGTAATCGTTTTTCTCATAGGCAACGTCACCTAGATCAAACCATAATTCAGCGTTGTTGGGATCTAAATCAATAGCTTTTTTATAATACTCTATTGCCTTGTCGTAATTTTGGTTATCATAGTATATTATGGCTATATTGTTGTATAGAAGATGTTCATCTGGATTAATTTTTATTGCCTTTTTGTAGCACTTTATTGCTTCATCGTACTGTTCTCTCTCTCTATAGATTAACGCTATGTTATTCCAGACATCAGTGTAGCTTGGTTCGAATTCTAATGCGATTTTATAATACTTTAATGCGTTGTCGTGATCTTCTAAGTCTTCATAAGCAAATCCCATGTTATAGTATGCGACTGCATCGTCTGGCTCTATTTCGATTGCTTTCTGGTAGCACTCTATTGCTTCTTTAAATTGACGCACCATACTAAAGGAGAGTCCAAGATTATTCCAAACTTCGGGAAAATATGGATTAATTTCAATCGCTTTTTGATATGATTCTATCGCAAAGTCATATTCATTCTCATCATAATACGCATCACCTAAATTAATCCACGCATCAGCATCATTAGGGTCTAATTCTGCTGATTTTTTATATCTCTCAATCATTTTAAAAATTAGATATATCTTAGAAAAATAATATTGTATTCCTATTATTTTTTTTGAATTTAAAAAAAGCCATTAATTACGAGGTAATTATTATCATTTTATCTTGAATCTGATCTGTTAATAAAATTCTGGAATATTTTTTACTATTTTTGTAATTTACTTCTTCTAATTTCCCTTCGACTAACACTTCTTCTCCTTTTCTCGCTTGTTCACAAAACCTTCCCCGAAACGAATTAATTTCATTAAGATCACCTAAATCTATGTTATTACGAATAAGGTTACTTTCTATTACCTTTAAGCATTTAATCTTATAGGAGCAAGGAGTAAAAATGGAATTGGTTGAATCAACTATTTTCGCTTTTATTTTAATCCTCCCTAAGTTTTTGAAGTTATAATCGTAATAGGTTCCATTCCAATCTTTAGGACTTTTAATGTATCTTAAAAAGAAATCAATTCCATGGAATTTTCCTTGATGCAACTTTCTTTTTTCACTTTTTAGGAAATCCTTATAACTAGTGTTAGAACCCCCAACTCTCCATTTATAATGAATTTTATATTCCTGAGAATTATACATCCGAATATTGTTTGAGGCTTTGAAAAGTGTTTTTACTTTATCTTGAAACTCTAAACCAGTACGTGTTCCATATATTATTAGGTCTATATCAGAATCATCTTTATTTAATCCGATCATGGGGGAACCAGAAATACCGATTGCATCTTCTGGTATGGAACATTCTGTAATAAATAATTCACATAAATCTTTGGAATGTCTTTCGATTTCTGACAAATTATTCCTCGTTATTAACGTATCAGTGTATTCTCGGGGCGTATAAATTTTTTTTATATCCTTATTTTCTACGCCCTGAAGCTCTAAATCAAGTTCGTTTGAAAAAAAAAGAAACTGTGGATAGTCCTCTCTTAACTTTAAATATCTTTCTTCCAAGGAATAGATTTTATTATATTTTTTGCCTTCCTTTATTCTTTCCCCATTTTGATCTGGATAAAATCTTAAGAAACAGATTTTCCGGTTTTGGGGGTGGTGATAACCTTTTATATCGAAAAAAAGGTGGTTTTCTTTTGTTTCAAGGTAGTCCCCTTCAATTCCTTTTGGAATCTTCATAAATCCCCCAATTTTACTAATTAATATTTCGAAGGCGTTTTTGATTTGATTTTATATTTTGGTATTTCTTGTGTTTTTTTTAATTCTCTCTCAAAATCTCTTCTTTCTTTAAGAAATCTCTCTTTATCACTGTCTAATCTTTGCCTCTCCTTTCTAATTGAATATTTTTCATTCTCTATTTTCGATTTTTCCTTTTCCAATTTTTTAATTTCATCTTTTAAACGCTTTAGGTTATTTTCTGAATTACGAATTTTATGTTCTAATGAAAAATAAGTACCCTCAGCTTTCGGTACTTTCCTATCTAATTCTTTTAATCTTGTTTCTTGACCTTTCTTCTTTTTTTCTAAATCTCTTACATCGTGATCTACATTCTCTTTAAATTTGCCCAATTTCTCTTTTTTTTTCTCAATATCACGAGCTTGAAGACTTAAGTCTTTTTTCCTATAACGAACCTTTTCCTTTTCGTCTTTTAATTTTCTTTTCTGATCATCAATTCGATTTTTTTCGTCTAATATCTCTCTTCTCAAACTACTGATTTCTTTGTTTAAGTTATCTCTTTCTCTCGTTAAACTCTTAACATCGCTTCTTAAATCCATTAAATTGTTTTCCAATTTTTCAATTGTTCTTTCTAACGCACTCTCTCTCCGTTCCATTCCAGGCAATTTGGTTTTAATTTCTTTAATTCTTTCTTTTGCTTTTTCTTTTTCTCTTTCTATATATTTCTTCTCAGTTTCTAATTCGTCTCTTAATCCGTCTAATCTCTCTTGATATCGCTCTAAATCAGCATTTTTCTGATCTAACTCCCTTTCTTTCGTATTGAGATTATTTTTGCTTTCTTTTATTTCGTTTCTCATATTTTCTAGTTCATTTTTTAGGTGTTCGTGTTGTGTTTGAAGCTCTCTGACTTGTAGTTCTTTTTCTTTTCTTTTTTTTTCTAAATCTTTAATATTGTTTTGATACCCCTCAAATTTATTGATAACACGGTCCCATTCAGTTTTCTCTCTATTTAATTTAATTCTTTCTTCCTTAATTTTTTTGAGTAATTTCGCATTAGGGATGGCGTCTAAATGCTCTTCGGGTGTTTTTTCTCGAATTTGATGCTTAGGAATAGGTTTATCCTT
>Ga0114930_10001424_pt1 | contig 22866 bp, 23 predicted proteins | sample AnhtaG_FD_87300 | JGI IMG/M metagenome (GOLD analysis project Ga0114930, IMG submission 87300) | Deep subsurface microbial communities from Anholt, Denmark to uncover new lineages of life (NeLLi) - Anholt_01485 metaG | ecosystem: Environmental > Aquatic > Marine > Oceanic > Sediment | place... | reverse complement strand
GAGAATGCCTCTTTAAAGTTCTTTTCGCAATCCATGGCCCTCTTCTTATCTCAAATTAAGATCTTTGCTCCTAACGCTTCTAGTGGATTTTTTCCAAAATACCCTCTACTGTCTGAATTGCAGGAATATCATAAAGACCCTTTACCAAACTCGGAGAAAAGATTAAAATAAGAAAAACGATATGCTAGATGTTTCAACCGCTTCATTAAAAGACCTCTTGGGATACGCCATACGGGCAGAGATGGATTCGAACAAAACCTACACAGATCTTTCGGATAGGGTTTCCAACCCACTGTTAAAAGAGAAGTTTCGATGGCTGGCATTCGAAGAGAACAAACACAAAGAAATCCTGATGAAACTTCACGAAGCCCTTTTTCCCAACCAAACCATCCAAATCCCAGATGAACCCAGCCAAGATCTGTTCAAACCCGTCGTCGTCGCTTCCTCATTCTCCCTGGTTGATATCCTCCTTCAAGCCATGGATGCCGAGAAATACGCAGAGGATTTTTACGCCAATTTGGCTGAACGCGTGGATAACGGACAAAAAAGGCTTCTTCATTACCTCAGCAAGGTTGAGCAAAGTCATTATTTAATGCTGAAAACCGAGTATGATGCCGTGCAGGATTTCGAGGATTACGCTGAGCAGGATGTCGACAAGATCGTGACTTAAGACTCAGCCTTTTATCACGCCAACCGGTACTACTTTTGCAACGAGCTGTCCGATTCCTGCCTCGTGGGATATCCGGACAACCTCGTCCACATCTTTATAGGCCTGGGAGGCCTCCTCAGCGACGCCTCTCCAGCTTGTAGAAAGAAGTTCTATTCCTTTTTGCTCTAATTCTTCTTTGATCTTCTCTCCTCTAAACCTACGCTTCGCTTCATGTCTGGACATCACTCTGCCCGCTCCATGGGCTGTTGAGCCAAAACTCAGTTCCTCAGCCTTCAATGTCCCCACCAGTATATAAGATGCTGTGCCCATGCTTCCGGGAATCAGAACGGGTTGACCCACCGCTCGATAAATTTCTGGGATTTCTATCCTCCCAGGGCCAAAACTTCTTGTGGCTCCTTTCCTATGGATGCAAACTTTTTTAATCTTGCCCTCTATCGTATGCTGTTCAAATTTGGCCACATTGTGGCACACATCGTAGACTTGATCCATTCCTTCCGAACTTCCTATAACCTTCTGGAATACTTGTCTTACCCAATGGGCAATCATCTGACGATTGGCAAAGGCAAAATTCACGGCTGCACTCATGGATTTGTAATATCTGTTCCCCATATCTGAACGAATCGGAGCATTGATGAGCTCACGGTCTGGCAATCCCCGAGTCCCAAATTTGTTTTCCATGAGTCTTATATAATCGGAAGCGACCTGATGGCCGAGCCCCCGGCTGCCGCAGTGAATCATCACCATTATCTGGTCAACGGAATGAATGCCAAAAACTTTTGCCACATCAAAATCAAAGATTTCAGATACTTTTTGAATCTCTATAAAATGATTTCCTGCTCCGAGAGTTCCCAGTTGAGGCATGCCCCTTTCTAAAGCCCGTTGGGAAAGAAAACTGGGATCGGCTTCTTGCATTCTTCCGTTCTCTTCTGTCTTTTGCAGATCCTGTTTCATCCCGTATCCATTAGCCACAGCCCATTCCGCTCCTTTGGCACAGACCTCCTCCAATACCCTGCGGCTCAATCGAGTCGTCCCTCCTTTGCCCACCCCAGCAGGCACTGCCTTGAAAATTTCGGCAAGAAGGAGCTTTCTTTTGTCCAAAATATCTTGCACTGTGTAATCCGTCCTCAACAAACGTACTCCGCAGTTGATGTCATACCCCACTCCACCAGGAGATATGACGCCCTCTTCCAAATCAAAAGCAGCCACCCCTCCGATGGGAAACCCGTACCCTTGATGGGCATCCGGCATAACATAGGCTTTTCGTTGGATTCCACGCAGACAGGCAACATTTTTGGCCTGTTGAAGCGTTTTGTCTCCTTTCACACCTGCCAACAACTTTTCGGATGCATATATAACAGCAGGAACCTTCATGTCTGCATGTTTGGGAATTTCCCAAGTATTCGCATCTATTCTTTTCAGTTCCATGATTCCACCTCAAAGATCAGCCACGACCTGCACCATAAAAGGTGCTCGATCGTTGATGACCATTTCATTATAGGTTATGGCTTTCACATTCCCATAGATTTCATATTCGTCCGCGTACACATCTCCCTTGAACAAGGAATAAAGTGACCAATCTCCATCGTTTTGTTCGAGTGAAACATTATCGGCTGATCCCAACAGAAAATTCCGGGTATCCAGCAGATAAAGTATCTCTTCTAAGAAACTGACGAGAAGTTGCTCCAAATCCTTTCCTTCCACTGCCACGGATATTTCGATGTTTTTGGCGATTTTTTCCCAATCCCACATCAATGAAACCACGGCCAAAGCTGCATGAGCAAACGTCTCCTCAAGGGTTTGTCCAAACGCCTGGAATTTGGCGTCAGCTGTATGATGGAAAAACTTATACTTTTCCATCCTCCCCTTCTCCTGGTTTCTCTTTTTTATGTTTCAGCACCTTTTTTAGGCCTCCCGAAAAACTCCTGCAATCGGAGTCCCGCAAAAAGGACATTTCGCCTCATGGATTTTATTCTCAGATATATAAAAACCCTGCCTGGGGATAAGCATTTTTTGACAGTTCGGGCAAACGGTTCCCTCCGACTCACCAAAAACATTCCCGATATAGATGAAACGCAAACCTTCTTTTATCCCGATGGAGCGGGCCAGACGCAGGGATTCCACCGAAGTTGCATCTGAATCGGTGTATTTAAAATCAGGATGGAAGCGGCTGATATGCCAGGGGATATTCGGGTCCACATCTCTGATGAACCGGGCGATTTGGGTGAGCTCCTGCTCGCTATCATTACGCCCGGGTATGACGAGAGTGGTTATCTCCACCCAAATGTTTAACTCTTTCATGAGCCGGATCGAGTCCAGCACAGGTTGGAGATGCGCCTCGCACATATCCTTGTAAAAATCTTCATGGAACGCCTTGAGGTCCACATTGCAGGCATCAAGATAAGGTTTGATGGTTTCCAGAGCCTCCGGCCGCATGTAACCGTTCGTCACAAAAACGTTGGCCAATCCCTCTTGTTTGGCTAGTTTGGCTGTATCATAGGCATATTCAAAAAAAATAGTGGGTTCGGTATAGGTATAGGAAATGCTTTGGCACCGATGTTTTTTTGCGTTGAAGACAACATCCTGAGGGGAATATTCCTGTCCATGATCGACGATGTTTTTCCCTTTTGAGGCCTGAGAAATCTGCCAGTTCTGGCAAAAGGAACAACAAAAATTGCACCCGGCCGTGGCAATCGAGAAGGAGGTCGTTCCCGGGAGGAAATGATAAAGAGGTTTTTTTTCGATCGGGTCCACATGGGCGGCAATGATGTCCCCGTAAAGGCGCGTAAAGAGTTTTCCTTCTCTGTTTTCTCTTACCCCACAGATACCGAATTTTCCTGGAGCGATCTGGCAATTGTGATGACAAAGAACACAGGAAACCCTCTGATCATCGAGGGGAAGGTAAAGCATGGCTTCTCTGATCATGGTCTTACCCTATCCTCCACTGTACACTCTCAATGATTATTTATAATTTACAACCGTAGATAAATCAAATGACTCTGAATTATTCAATCCCTTATTTTGGCAAGACAATTCTTGATGTCTTCTATCTTGAATGGTTTTTGCAAATATCCTGAAGCACCTTCCGCCTTCAATTCCTTCCATAATTCCTTGTCTACTAATTTACCTGTAATCATAAATATCTTCGTCTTCAGTGAGATTCCCTTCATTTCTGCAAGAGTATCAATAGCTGGGATTCCTGGCATGACAATATCTAAGAACACAATATCAAAGGACTCCTTCTTAACCAAATCCAAAGCTTTTTTCCCAGTTGTTGAAGATTTCACATTATGACCCTCTGTAGATAGCCATTTCGTGAACATCTTACATATCTCTTCTTCATCATCCACTACCAAAACACTCCTAGGTTTTGTCATCTTTGCCTTTGGTTTACTTTTCTCTTTAACGACTCTCTCCTTCGCTTTTTCTACTTTGGCTGGCAATCTGATAGTGAAAGTCGTTCCTTTTCCTACCTTACTTTCTACCTCAATCGTACCTCCATGTCGCTCAACAATCCCATAAGAAACAGATAGACCAAGCCCTATTCCCTGGATTCTGGTGTCTCCTCCAACAGCTCCCTTAGTCGTGTAGAACGGTTCAAAGACCTTGCTTAAATTCTCACTCTCTATTCCAATCCCTGTATCGGCGAAACTTACTTCTACATTGTCCTTAACCTTCTTAACCTTTATCGCTAATCTTCCCCCTTTGGGTAACATCGCATCTCGTGCATTAGTAACCATATTCAAAAACACTTGCTGCAACTCGCCCTTATTTACTTCTACTTTAAGTGTTTTTCTATACTCCCTCACCACTTTAATATTATGCTTTTTCAGTTGCTCTTCTGTCATCGAAAGCACGAATTCTACTAATTCAGCAATATGACAATGTTTTCTCTCAAGTGGTTCTCGTCTTGAAAAGCTTAATAAGTCTTTGATTATCTTTGAGACTCTATCAGAGGTGTTTCCAACTATCTCTAATGCTTCTTCCATATCTTCTGGTTTCTTTGTTCTCTGGGCAAATTCTGCATGCCCGCTCATTATCTGAAGGAGATTATTGAATTCATGGGCAATTCCCCCGGTCAGGGTCCCGATTCCTGCCATTTTTTCAGAATGAATAAGCTGTGCCTGAAGTCTCTCTTTTTCCTCCTCGGTTTTCTTGCGCTCAGTGATGTCTACCATTTGTATTACAAGACCATCCTTAAAGAAAGAGGTGTGAAAATCGACTACTTTTATTGATCCATCTTTGCATGTGATTGTAAATTCAGTACACCCCTGTTTGTCCCCGATCAGAGCCTGTTTAATGTTTTTCTCTACAAATTCTCTGTATTTCTTGTTAGGATACAATTTTTTCGCCCAATCTGTAGTATCATTTATCTCAGATCTTTTGTATCCGATCAAAGTCTCCAACGCTTCATTAAAGGATATAATTGAACCATCTGATCCGCCCACTGCTGTTGGAATTGGACTTTTCTTTAGTATAGTTGATATTTTTTCTTCACTATCCCGCAGAGCCTCCTCCGCTTTCTTGCGTTCGGTGATGTCACGCACAATACTCTGGACGAATAGAGGTTTTTTTTGAGGGTCAAATACAAGAGACACATTAATTTCAACCGGGAATTCAGTGCCGTCTTTTTTGCGGAAAATCCTCTCGTAAGGAGAAAAGATTTTCCCTTCCAACAGGCATTTCAACTTATCTATAGCCTCTTCATATTCCTGAGATGCAACTATATCTTTAATTGATTTTCCGATGAGTTCTTCAATGCTATAACCAAGCATGTCCGCAGCCTTTTCATTAACTGCAATATGATATCCCATCAAATCCAAGAGGAAAATTGGGTCATTAGCATATTCAAAAAGCGCTCGATATTTCATTTCGCTTTCCTGAAGTGTCTCCTCTGCCCGCTTGCGTTCGGTGATGTCTTTTAAAATTGCCTGAATTCCAACTTTTTTACGCCCTCTTCTCAAAAAACAAAAATAAATTTCACCCCAACGTTCTGTTCCATCTTTATGAATCCATAAAAACTCAAGTGGTTCAGGAATTTTCCCCATTATCATGGAGCTAAATAACTTTATGTATCTGGGGATATCATTCACACGTAGGGTGGGAAGTTTTGAGAAGTGTCTGCCTGCGATTTTGTCTCTAGGAAATCCAGTTAGCTCTAAAAATGCATTATTAACCGAAGTTACTACTCCTTTCAGATCGATTGTTATTATTCCATCTGTGATAAGTTCAGCTATGTTTTTATATTTTTCCCGTGATTCTTCGAGAGATTGCTCTATTTTTTTGTACTCTGTTTTTGATTTTTTTGATTCAGCAATAATCTTGCGTAAATCTTCCAATTCATCTATGAGTTGTTCTTTGGTTTTGTTTTGGTTTCTCATTTGCACCCTCTTAAAAATGGCAGGAATTGTCTCTAATTGGAGGAGTTTATCTGAGAATCGTCTGAGGTGATTAAAAGATATGAACTTGCTTTGCTAAATGGATTTTTGCCCATCTGCTTGTGCTTTTACAATTCCTACAAGAGATTATTGCATAGCCAAAATTTGTAGTCAATGTTTATAAAACAGACCTATCCCCATGTATAGGATTTCAGATCGGGGAAAAAATCTTTTGCAGAAGGACACAGCGAATGCAACACGCATTCGGGACAATCGGGCTTGCGCGCCTGGCAGGTATTTCGTCCGTGATTGACGAACATGTAGTTAAAATCGATCCATACTTCTCGTGGAACCAGATTCATAAGATCCTGTTCGATCTTATCCGGATTCTTCTCCTTGCTCAAACCCAGTCTCTGCGAAAGCCTCTTGACATGGGTATCGACCGCAATCCCCTCGGCTTTTTTGTATCCGCTGGATAACACGATGTTGGCTGTTTTTCTTGCCACACCTTGAAGTGTGATCAGGTCCTCCATACGATCAGGCACTTTGCCTCCGAAATCATCGACGATCTTTTTCGATGCGCTAATAATGCTTTTTGTCTTGTTCTTAAAAAATCCCGTGGACCGGATCTCGTCCTCTAAGGTATCCGGATCGGCATGGGCAAAATCCGCAGCGGTTTTGTACTTGCGGAAGAGGGCGGGCGTGACCTTGTTGACCTGTTCATCCGTGCATTGAGCAGACAGTATGGTTGCCACCAGTATCTGCAAAGGTGTCCCAAAATGGAGGGCTGTTTGGCTTTGGGGATAGGTCATTTTTAGTTTGGTTATGATTTCATCTATCCTGTCTTTTGCTCTTTTCATCTTCCTCCTCCTCGTATCTACTGGATTATTAACGAGTCGAGACCCTCCACCCCACCCTAGTAATAAAGGATGCAAAGAAGCGGCTCATGAAGTTGTAGTAAACTACTGCGAATGGGCTGCGATGAAGCCGATGTAGTGAGATCGACTCGCCCGAAGGGTAAAATAGCAATATCTGGATTGAATCCTGATATTGCTGTAAATAAAAAAGTTATGGGCATTTCTATTAATAATTCAGTTATTAGAAAGTGCAGAGGCCGGAGTGACACCCTCCCGAGTACTCCGACACCGCCATGATAAAGTTCAGGCTCTCTTCCCTCTCCCCCATAGATCGGGAATCGAAAGAAAAGACTTGGCCCCTTTTTGTGTTGTAGCGGTAAATCGTTATACCTTTGCATTTTAGCTCGTGAGCCATCATAAATATATTTCTCACATCCTCGACGGTGGCATCGGCCGGAAGATTGATTGTTTTTGATACAGAATTATCTGTGTGTTCCTGAAACGCGGTTTGAATCCGCAGGTGCATATCGGGAGAGACATCAAAAGATGTGATAAAAACTTTTTTCAAATCATCTGGAATGGATTCAATATCCTTGAGAGATCCCACTCTTCCCACATCAGCCATCAATTCTTTGGAATACAGTCCCCGCCGGCGAAGTTCCATCTCAAACATCGGGTGTGTCTCGAAAAATCTCGTTCCCGACAAAACATTCCGGACATAGCTCAAGGCAAACAAAGGTTCGATCCCGCTGGAGCAACCCGCGATAATGCTGATCGTCCCCGTTGGCGCCACCGTGTTGACCGTAGCATTACGGAGTTTGCCGTTTATCTCTGCGAAAATCGACTGGGCAAAATTCGGAAAAACCCCTCTTTCCTCAGCCAAGCCTGCAGACGCCTCGAGAGAAGCCCGATGGAAAAACTTCATGACAGCGGAAGCTGTTCTGACGGCTTCATCACTGGTGTAGGGAATCCCCAACCTGATCAGCATATCGGCGAATCCCATAACGCCAAGCCCGATCTTCCGGTTAGCATAAGCCATTTCTTTTATTTGCGCAAGAGGATATTTGTTGACCTCGATGACATTGTCCAAAAAACGGATCCCCCAACCGATGATTCCTTTTAGTCTTTCCCAATCCATGGCCCCGTTTTTTATGAACTTCGACAGGTCGATCGATCCCAAGTTGCAGCTCTCATATGGCAAAAGGGGGATTTCTCCACAGGGATTTGTGGCTTCGATTCGGCCCAAATGGGGGGTAGGATTATGACGGTTTATCTCATCTATAAAAATCATCCCCGGATCTCCAGACCGCCATGAAGAATAGACCATCAGATCAAAAAGAGCTCTTGCTTTGACGGAACGCACTTTTTCTTTCGTCCGCGGATTTATCAGATCAAAATCTTCATTCTTTTGCACCGCCTCCATGAATTTATCGGTTATCCCGACAGAAAGGTTAAAATTCGAAAAGGAACCTTCCTGAATTTTGGCTTCGATGAATTCTTCGATATCCGGATGATCACAGCGGAGAATCCCCATGTTTGCCCCTCGCCGCCTTCCTCCCTGAACGATCACGCCTGTGGCTTGATTGAATATGCTCATAAAAGAGACCGGGCCCGAAGCGCTCCCCTTGGTTGTAGAAACGAGATCCCCGGTTGGCCTGAGTCCCGAAAAGTCAAATCCTGTTCCTCCTCCTGTCTGATGAATCCGAGCCATATTTTTCAGCGATTCGAAAATTCCATCGATCGAGTCTTCCACCGGAAGAACAAAACAGGCAGAAAGCTGGCCCAATGAGGTTCCCGCATTCATGAGAGTAGGAGAGTTGGGAATAAATTCCAGCCTGTTCATCATCTGGAAAAACTTCTCTTCGACCGCTCTTTTGGATAGCCTGGAGTGGAACTCCGATTCGGCTTCGCTGACAGCATGAGCCACTCTTTCGAAAAGCTCCTTGGGGCTTTCGGTCACATTCTGTTGGTCATCTTTTTGAAGATATCGGTTCTTGAGAACAAGAAGGGTATTGATCGGCAACTTCAAGTCATCTCGCACGCCATAGATCACTTTGACCCGGCGGATGTCCTGATGTTCCTGCCTGTAGAGGATATAACTTCTGGCAATCGCACGATAGCCCGTCTCCATCAAAACCTCTTCCACGATATCCTGGATATTCTCGACAGAAGGAATTTTATCGGGAAAAGAGGTGAGGATCTTGGAGAGGACTCCTTTTTTTGCAATCTGGGCGATCTCCTCGGATTTCTCCTCATCCATCAGCACTTCATAGGCAGCCCTTTGGATGGCTCGGACGATCTTGTGCTCGTCAAAACGGACAAGAGAACCATCCCTTTTACGAACCCTTTCAGGCAACTTATGCATGTCCACTCCTCAAACGCCAAGTTCTGAACGAAGCTGGATATAGCGGAGGATATCGCTCCGGCAAATGATACCCGTGACCTTACCTTCCTCCACCACGGAAACTTGATGTATATCCTTGGCTGTCAACCTATTTAAAATTTTGTTCCCATCATCATCAGGCGAAACCGCTTCCAATTTATCTTTGGGTGTCATGATTTCTTTCACGGTTTTTCCGGCCCACTTCTCTCGAGGGATCGCTTTCACATCTTCCAGACAGACGATGCCCTGCAATGACTGGTCATCCTCAACGAGGAAGACTCTTTCTCTTTTGTGGAGGATATATTTATCTACCAACTCCTGTATTAGGATGTCCCCGGATATCCTCTCGAAGTCCTCTCTCATCAACTCTTTGGCTCGAACTCCCTTGAGAGTGGATTCAACCTTAACCTGTTGATACCCCCTAACCGCCGCACTGTGTAAAAACCAACCCACAAATATCAGCCAGAATCCCCCCAAATCGCCTCTCAGTATTTGGAAAACTCCTAGAAACAGGAGTAAAAAGGCCACGCCCTGTCCTACCCTGGACGCGATACGCGTTGCCCTTTTTAAATCACCTGTTGCCTGCCAGATCAACGCGCGCAAAACTCGTCCTCCGTCCATCGGAAAACCTGGCAAGAGATTAAAAACGGCAAGAACAAAATTTATCATAGCCAAATACAAAAAAGACGCTCCTAACGGTTCGCTAAAAACACTCAAGAAAAAAGACATCATAAAAAATCCGAAGGCCAATACCATGCTTGCGGATGGGCCCACCAAGGCCATGGTTAGCTCTTTCCAGGGTTTTTTGGGTTCTTCTGAAATCTGAGCCACGCCGCCTAGGATAAACAAAGTGATACGGAGAACTTCTTCCCCCTGCACTTTCGCCACAAGGGAGTGGGCGAGCTCATGGATGAGGACGGATGCAAACATGGAGAGGCTGGTGAATATCCCGATCAACCAGTACAGCGCTGTTCCCCAATCCGGATGCTGTCGGGGAAAGTATGAGGTCGCCAGGACCCAAGTGAACAGGATAAATATCACAAACCAACTGGAATCGATATGGATGTCTACCCCAAAAATCTTTCCTATCTTCCAAGAATGCTTCATATATGATCTCAAAACTTAACGAATTTTATCCCTACAGTCTGACCATTTTTTCGATGGCACCTTTCGCCCTCTGGCTTATTTCAAGAGGCACTTCCACTTTGTATTTCATGTCTTCTAGCGAAGCGAGTACTTTGCTCAGGTTGATTTTTTTCATGTTCGAACAGTGGGCAAAATCTTTGACGGGGTGAAAATTCTTATCCGGATTCTCCTTATTCATTCTATAGATAATTCCTGCCTCAGTCCCAATGAGGATATCCGCTTTTGTGGTGATCCTGGCTTCCTTGATCATTTTTCCGGTTGACAAAACCTTATCGGCAATATCGATAACCTCTGGCCGGCACTCAGGATGAACCCATAGTTCTGCTTCAGGTAACTGTTCCTTTTTTTCTCTCACGTGCCTTAATCTAATGTTGTTATGGACATAACAATATCCATCCCAAGGAATGATTTTCTTCTTCGTAAAACGCGCCACATAAGCGGCAAGGTTTTTGTCAGGAGCAAAAAGAATTTCGTCTCCCTCTACCGCTTCCACAACCTGAACTGCATTGGAGGAAGTGCAGCAGATATCACACTCCGCCTTTACCTCCGCAGACGTGTTCACATAACAAACGACCTTTCTTCCGGGGTATTGTTTTTTCCAATCCCTCAGCTCTGAAGCCGTGATCATGTCAGCCATCGGACAGCCAGCGCCGAGGTCAGGCATGAGGACCGTTTTGTGGGGAGACAATATGGCCGCGGTTTCCGCCATGAAGTGAACACCGCAAAAAACAATCACTTCCTCCTCCAGTTTCGCGGCTTCCTGGCTCAATTGCAGAGAATCACCCAAAAAATCTGCCACATCCTGAACTTTATCGATTTGATAATTATGGGCTATAATGACGGCATTCCGCTCCTTTTTGAGTTGCTCGATCCTTTTCGCAATTTCAGATAAATTCACCTTTTTTCTTTCTCCTCTAATCCCGAATCTTTTTGACATAAGCCTTGTAAACATCTTCCTCTTGTTCAATTCCCAGAAATTCTTGGCCCGTTTGCCTGCACCAGGCCGGCATATCCTCAAGGATCCCTTTATCCGTAGAGAGAACTTCCAAGACTTCTCCGATTTTCATCTGCTTTATCTTCTGAGCAGTCTTTATGATCGGCATCGGGCACAACAGTCCGTAGCAATCAAGAGTATGATCTGCTTTCATCTCTTCCAGCTCCTATCAATATCCCTTTTGCGATGTAATATCTCAGACTCGTGGTTTCGTGGCGCCGCAGTGAGGACAATCGTCTTCTTTTTTATTCATGGGTTTGTGGCACTCCGGACATTCCTCGAGCTCGACATGACAACTCTGACAAGTTTTTTCCAATCCTTCGATCGGCCCTTCACAGTATGGACAGGCACAAGAATCATTATCTTCCGTTTCTTCTGGTTTCTCTGGGGAACTTGCCGGACTTTCTGCTGCTTTCTGCCTCTCCTGATAATTTTCGATGGCTTTATGCAGAGCGTCTGCACCTAGATTGGAACAGTGCATCTTGTTCTTAGGCAATCCTCCCAGTTCCTCGGCAACACTCTCGTTGGTGATCCGAAGAGCTTCTTCAATGGTTTTTCCGATGGCCATTTCGCTGACCATGCTGGAGACCGCGATGGCGGCACCACAACCGAATGTCTGAAATTTCACATCTGCAATGCGGTTATCCTTCACCTTAATATAAAACGCCATCATGTCCCCGCAAACAGGATTTCCCACCTGTCCCATCCCATCTGAATCTTCCATGGTTCCGACGTTTCGGGGATTTTGGAAATGGTCCATAACTTTATCGCTGTAAATCATTTTTCTTTCTCCTCTAAATATTGGGTGTAAAGGGGAGACATTTTTCTCAGTCTCTCGATTATCGGGGGGAAGACCTGCAGAAGATAATCGATGTCCTCTGGAGTGGTGCTGTCGATCAAACTGAAGACGAGGGAACTTTGAGCCAGCGCATGGTCGATTCCCATGGCTAAAAGAACATGGGAAGCCTTAAGAGCTCGGGAGGTGCATGAAGATCCGCTCGCAGACGCGATTCCCTGCATATCCAGATTCAGCAGCATGGATTCCCCCTCTACAAACTCCACACAAAAACTGGCATGATAGGGTAGTCTCTGTATAGGATGACCAGTCAAGATGGTATGTTCGATCGATTCGGGAAGTCTTTTTATAAGACTATCTCTCAAGTCCTTCATTCTCTCCGCGCGAGACGCCATGTTCTGCATCGCTATTTCGGCCGCTTTTCCCATTCCGACTATGGCCGGGACATCCTCTGTTCCAGCCCGTCTTCCTCCCTCTTGAATCCCCCCATCGATAAACGGGAGAATTCTTTTTCCTTTTTTTATGAATAAAGCAGCACTTCCCTTTGGCCCATAGAATTGATTCCCGGCAAAGCTTAACGCATCCACTCCGAGGGCCTTTACATCAACAGGCATATTGCCCACCGCATCCACAGCATCTGAGTGCAGAAGGATATCTCTGCTGCGGCAGATTTCTGCGACCTCGGCCAACGGCTCTATGGTTCCCACCTCTCCGTTTGCCAACATGATGGAGACAAGGATCGTTTCTTGGGTGAGAGCTTTTCGAACATCTTCAGGATCGATCATCCCAAACTTGTCCACAGGAATATGAGAAAAAGTAAATCCCAGCTTTTCAAGAAATTTGGCAGCATTGAGGATCGATTGGTGTTCTACCAAAGAAAGAATGATGTGTTTTCCCTGCTTCTGATGGGCTAATGCCAGTCCTTTAAGGGCAAAATTGTTGGCTTCCGATCCGCTGGATGTAAAAAAGATCTCGGATGATTCCGCATTGATAAGCTGCGCGACTTTCTCTCGTGCTTCCTGGATGGCTTCTGAGGCCTGCTGTCCGTCAGAATGAAGACTTTGGGGATTGCCGAACTTCTCGTGAAAAAAGGGCAGCATAGTTTCAATAACTTCTGGATGAAGGGGTGTGCCCGCGATATGATCGAGGTAAATTCGTTTCATTGCTAAACGGCAACGACTTCTTGGATTTCAGGAAGTTCTTGTTTAAGCAATCTCTCGATTCCCATTTTAAGTGTCATCTGAGACATCGGGCAACCGCCGCAAGCTCCGGTCAATCTGACCTTAACAACTCCATCCACTACATCCACCAGTTCGACATTTCCTCCATCGGCCATGAGCGAAGGACGAATTTTGTCCAGCGCCTTATTCACTTTTTCTTTCATCGTTTATTCCTCCTAGTTTGTATATAAAAAAGAATATATTAATTCTCATTCAAATTTTTCTAAAATTTTATCCAATTTTTTCTGCTCGAAAAACATCTTGCTTTGAACCAAAGGGGTCTTCATCGGAAGGACAAGGTCATCAAAGGAAGGCCCTTTTTCCTGATACAACAATCCCATCGCGAGCTTCTGTCTGTTGTTTAAGCACTTCCATGCCATTTCTCTGCTATTGGTATTATATCCCTTTTGCTGATCCACATCGACGGTATTTTTTCTAAACCAGCCATAGGTGTTCATCTTGTTATGAGTAACACAAGGGCTCAACACTTCGATCAGCGAAAATCCTGTATGTTGAATGCCTTTTTCGATAAGATGGACAAGCTGTTTTGGGGCCCCTGAGAATCCTCTGGCGATGAAATTTCCTCCAGAAACCAGAGCCAAATGAGGACCGCAGATGGGAGACTCTTTCGAACCAAGAGGGGTTGATATTGAAACAAATCCCTTTCGGCTTGTCGGGGATGTCTGCCCCTGAGTCAATCCATAAATCATGTTGTTGACCACAATATAAGTGAGGTTTACGTTCCTTCTTACGGCATGAATAAAATGGCCGAGCCCGATAGAATAGGCATCCCCATCCCCGCTGACGGCGATCACCGAGAGTTGCTTATTGGCGAGCTTTACGCCTTGCGCCACAGGTAGGGTTCTTCCATGCAAGGCATGAAAACCGTATGCATTGAAATAGTTGTTCAATCTCCCGTGACAGCCGATGCCAGTCACTACAACCATTTCCTCGGGTTTCAATTCCAGGGTGACAGCCGTCTTTTTAAGAGCCGAAAAGATAGCGTATATCCCACATCCCGAACACCAGGTTGGATCAGCGAGATGAAAATCTTTTTCTTTCATCATTTATTTCACTTTTTGAATCGGATTAGCGATATCCTTTGGCCGGAATGTGTGACTTGAATAATTCAAGATGCTTTTCAATTCGATTCTTGGCCTTACTTGGCTGTATATGAGCTTTGCCAGTTGGCCTTGGTAATTGTTATCCACGACAAAAACCTGTTTACAGGTGGAGATGAAGTCCCCCACCTCCTTATCCAGAAAGGGCCACAGAGTGCGAATCTGCAAAAACTTGGTTTTTATCCCCACACGTTTAAGCTGCTCCATTGCTTCTCTGATCGGGCCCAAGGTGGACCCACAGCCTATTATTCCCATATCAGCCGCTTTATTTCCCCAAATCCTAGGGCGAATAAGATCTTTTCGGGCTGTTTTGAGCTTCCTCATCCTTTTTTCCATCAGCTTGGTTCTATTCTGAGAAGTCTCATCCCGATAGCCCCACTCATCATGTTCCGTACTCTCTACCATATGAATACCGTTTTTCATCAAAGGAAGAGCCCGAGGGGAAATTCCATCCCTAGTAAACTCAAAGCGCTTGTAATCTTTGAACCCGAGAAGTTCCTTTTTGGTCAGCAACTTGCCTCTATCTATCTCAATCTCCCCTGGGTTGAATTTATCGACCGTCCGGTAATTTTGGCCATAATCCCCTTCGGTAAGAAGGATAACCGGGCATTGGAATTTTTCCGCTAGGTTAAAGGCCTTTATGGTAAGTTCGAGACTCTCTTGGATAGTCCCAGGTGAAAGAACGATGCGAGGAAAATCACCGTGAGAACCAAAGATCCACTGTAGCAGGTCAGCCTGCTCGGATTTTGTCGGCAAACCTGTGCTCGGACCGACCCTCTGAACATGGACAACAACAAGCGGGATCTCCGTCATTCCTGCCAAGCTGAATCCCTCCATCATGAGCGAAGCACCGGGACCAGAAGTCGATGTCATGGCTCTGGCTCCCGCATAAGAAGCTCCCAGCGCCATGTTTATCGCAGCCAGTTCATCCTCGGTTTGAACCACAAGCCCTTTGTTCTGGGGAAAGTAGTGGATCAACCATTGCCAGATCTCTGTGGCAGGACAGATGGGGTATGCGGCAAAAAAGCGGCATCCCGCCACCAAAGCTCCGATTCCGACGGCTTCATTTCCAGAAATCAAGAGTCTATCGACATCCGGCTTCCTTTTTAACAGATGTCTTTCATGTTTCTCGACGATTTCTTTCGCCTTTTCACAACCAAGATGGATGGCTTCGATGTTTCTTCGAACGATATCCGAGCCCTTTCGTTCTAAAAATGTCTCTGTTATGACCTGGGAGATGACAGACAGGTCGAGGTCCAAGATGTGGCACAAGCCACCCAACAGAATCATATTTTTGTATATCTCATTCCCAAATTTTTCTTTCGCAAGAGTCCTCATCGGAAAAGCGTGGAATGTCATGGCTGATCGATCCGCCGGTTTCATACGAGACACCTCGGAATCTTCACACAAGACAATCCCACCATGGGCGATAGAATTTATGTGGCTAAAAATCGCATCACAATCAAACGCCATCAGAACATCAACGTTGTCTGCTCGTCCATGAATTTTATTCAGGCTTGCTCTTATCGTGTAGTTGGTGGCCTCTCCTCGAATGTTGGAAGGGAAATCCCTGTAAGTCACAATTTCCCATCCCTGCCGCTTGAGTATTTTTGCCAGAACATTCCCTGTATTCAGGACGCCATCCCCGGCTTTGCCTGCAATCATCACGGATATATCTTTAATCATATACTTGTATTATTTATAAAAATGTCGCTGCCACTTTTCTTTTTCCATATCAACATGAAATCAACATATTTGCATCTATCATACCAGATTAAATATTATACTTCATTTTGATCATACTGTCCTCCATACCCAGAGAAAAGACAACTGCATAAACACTACAGAAACACCGGAATTTCGGTAATGAGCCGCTCCCTTCGGGCCGAAGAGCACTCCTCCTGTGTGGCGAAGAACATCCTTGATCGGGATGTTACTTAGCTAAAGGATGATCCTGGGTATCCGAGGATTAATGCGGGTAACTATCTCATAATTGATCGTGCCTGCCAAAGCGGCAAGGTCATCTGCCTTGATACTGTCGCCCCCATCCTCCCCCAGAAGCACAACTTCATCCTCCACTCTTACATCGGGAATATCTGTCACATCTGTCATGATAAAATCCATTGCCACCCTCCCGCACACAGGAGCTCTTTGTCCTTTGATCAGTACATAAGACACGCTGGAAAAATCCCGGGAGTATCCGTCATAATAACCTATGGGCAGTACTGCCAGCACTGTCTCTCGAGTCGCCCGGAATGTGCATCCATATCCGACATAGGCACCTTTTGGAATTTTTTTGATTTGAGCGATCCGGGTTTTCCAGGCAAGGACCGGTTTCAATTGAATCGGTTTACGCTTCTGAAGAATGCACGACAAATAGGTTTCCTTGGAAGGCCAGAGACCATACATACCTATTCCGATACGAACCATATCAAAATAAGTCTCCGGAAAAAGAATGGTAGCAGCCGTACAGGCGATATGCTTAATAGGGATTTCGATCCCGTTTTCTTCAAGCTTTTGAATGATCCTGTTAAAATTATCAAGCTGAAAGCGGGCATAGGAATGATCCTTGGTATCTTCGATATTGGCAAAGTGGGAGGACATCCCTTCCAAAATCAAACCAGAGTGCCTTTGGATTTTTTCAACAAAAGAGAGAAGATCTTCTTCCCGAATCCCTTGACGGTATGTGCCGGTTTCGACCTTCACATGCAGGCGGATTTTCCTCCTCGATTGGGCAGCGAGAGAGCCTAAGCGTTTAATGGTTTCCGGATTATAGACGGTAAGCCTTATGTTGTATTTTATTGCTTGCTCCAACTCATCACTGGAAACATAACCTAAAACGAGGATGGGGCAATTCACCTTTTTCTGCCTGAGGAGAATCCCCTCGTCGATGGAATGGACGCCAAGCCAGTCAGCTCCCTCCTGAAGCACGATTTTTGCCACCTCCAAGATACCATGGCCGTAAGCATTGGCTTTAACCGTTGCCAATAACGTTCTATTTTTTCCGATAAGTCGGCGAAATTGATGGATGTTGCGGGTGAGGGCAGAGCTATCGATCTCGATCCATTGCATTGGTTTGGTTTTCATAGCGAGGAAAAATCAGAGTTCAGCTTTTATTTTATCCAAATCTATCAATGATTCCAGGTTTTCTTCCATCAAAATGGAGTCTTTTCTATCCTTCCCGGTCGAGATGATCGAAACATCGGCCAGGATAAGATCTTCGATGAGTTTGACATAATCCATAAAGGCTTGGGGAAGAGAAGAGCGCTCTCTGATTCCACAGATAGGCTCTTTCCACCCTTTAACTTTTTTGAATCGGGGTTCCACTTCCGCCAGCTCCCAGATATCGGAAGGAAAACTTCTCAGCCTCTCTCTTTTGTGCATATATCCTACACACACCTGTATCTCATCCAAAACATCAAGCACATCGGGTTTGGTCAACACGATATTTTTTATGCCATTGATCCGGCAGGAATAGGCCACGGCAACGGCATCAAACCATCCGCATCTCCGTGGTCTCCCCGTCGTGGCTCCGTATTCATTTCCTTTTTCCTTGAGCAGACGACCGGTCTCTCCGGCTATCTCAGTCGGAAAGGGGCCTCCTCCAACCCGGGTGGTATAGGCTTTCGTGATGCCAATAACGGCGTCGATTTTATCAGGTCCTATACCTAATCCCGTGCAAACCCCCCCGACCGTTGAGTTGGAGGATGTGACATACGGATATGTCCCATGATCGATATCCAAAAGAGTACCCTGTGCCCCTTCAAACAAGATGGGTTTCCCCTGATGAATGCAATCATCGAGGATAAGAGAAATATCTTTGATGTACTTCTTCAAGCGAGGCGCATATGCGGCGAATTCCTCGAAGATCTGGTCTTTGACCAGTTTTTTCTCACCGTAGTGGGCCAGGTAGATGTTTTTCTCGTCCACATTCTGCTCGATCTTTTCTCTAAGAACAGATAGATTGAGCAGGTCTCCAGCTCGAATCCCTAAACGTGCCGCCTTATCCTGATAGGCAGGGCCTATTCCCCGTGAGGTCGTTCCTATTTTTTTGGAACCTCTTTCTCTTTCGCTGATTTTTTCTACCAAGGAGTGGTACGGAAGAATCAGATGAGCTTTTTTGCTGATCGCCACGTTTTCATCATTTTTAATGCCGTAACTTTCCAATTCTGCCAATTCTTCAAGAAAGGCGGCAGGATTGATGACAACTCCGTTTCCGATTATGCAGAGTTTGTCCGAACGCAGTATCCCTGAGGGAATTAGATGGAGCACAATTTTCTTGCCGTTGATATAAATGGTGTGGCCCGCATTATGTCCTCCTTGAGAACGAGCAACCACATCGAATGACGGAGCGATGAGATCGATAATCTTGCCTTTTCCTTCATCACCCCATTGAGTACCGAGCACAACGATATTTGCCATAAATATTCTCTTGATAGTTACTGAAATTTTCTCTCAAACAGAATCAAACAAGGACAAAATTCTATCAGAAGTCATTTAGGGAAACAAGGCTAAAAACGAACGGCCACTTGAACGGCCCATAAATCGTCCTCTTTAGTGATGGTTTTCTCTCGATTGAAATCATATTCGAATTTAATGAAGATATTGGGAACGGGAATATAGATCATGCCCAGCGCCCAACGGCTCCTGTCGACAGAAATCCCTTCTCCGGGTCCGAGTAAAGTAGAAAATTCGGGCCCATGATAAGGATCCACATATTTCAATTTCTGGTAGCTTGCGAAGGGTTGAAACTCACCCATATAAACCACAACCTGAACAAAATAGGCTTCGGCTTCTCCGTTTGTGTAGCCTTCTGGATTTTTAATGATGGCTTTTGTGTACTCTCCCATTATCTGCCAGTCCTCAGTCATCCAGTTCACATCCACCCCGCGTAGGGTCAAATTCCGGCTGTCTTCATCATCGTATTTTCCGGTATTGATAGAATAGGCCAACTCGAAGCCCTGACTGAGTCTCCAGCCGACTCTGCCCCCTTTTCCTTTATCCTTGTTGTTATCCTCAAACTGTTGGCCATCTCGGAGGCTTTGCCCTTCCCGAAGGCCATTTCCCAAATACCCTTGGTACACGAGACCTCCGATTGTCCCATCGACCAGTACCCCGATGTCTCTCCACCGTTCGGGGTAGCAATACTCCACATGCAGAGGAGAATTGATCAAAGTCGTTTGGTGCGGCCTGTTGATACGGTTGTAAATCCCGAAGGGCACGAGATACAGGCCTCCTTGAAGACGGAAAGATTCCGAAGGACTGAGTCCCACCCAAGCTTGATCGATCTCGATTTCGGAGATATCGGTGACCCGAAACTCGGCTCCGTAGGCAAAACCAGTAGAAATATCCCCCGTTAAAATCAGCCCAAACAGAGGACTTCCAAAAGTCCCCTTGAAATAATCCCCATCTTTTTGGCTTTTGAAATAATTGGCAGAAACATACCCAGAGATTTGGCCCAGTGCAGGTGCGGCAAACAAAATAATGGCCAAAAGAAAAGCAAAGGTTTTATTTTTCATAGGACTGAAAAATCGAAATTCTCCTCCATCAATGACCTTTCCCACATTTCGACATCGATCTGTTTAAGGATTATGCGGTTGATCTCGTTAATGTTTTGTTTTGTTCCCATCCATATAGCTCCGATAAGTTTTCCATTCTGAATAACGATCTTTTTATAAATTCCTTCTTCTTTGATCATATTTCTGAATTCATCAGTCGTTCCTTCCTCCGGAGTCACAAGCCCGATCGAGGTCAAATCCAAACCGACAACCTTCAAAGTATTCGAGGGAATAGTCCCCGTGTATTTTTTTTCATGTCCTGCGATATTGAAAGCCACGGTTCTAGCCTGGTTAAACGAGGCTGGTATGATGCCATAAATTTTATCTCTATGCTGAACATTGTCCCCTGCTGCGAAAATACCAGGGTGGCTTGTCTGGAGAGAATCATCGACGATGATGCCTTTATCTATCTCAAGGCCTGCCTCCCCAGCAAGGCGGATATTCGGTCTTACTCCTGCAGCCACAATGGCGGTCTGTGCTTCCAGTTCCTCTCCGCTCTTAAACCTTAGGCCTTCTACTTTTCCCTCCCCAAGGATTTCTTCTGTAACGATACCCAGTTGAACTTTGATCCCCATATCTTCGATCTTGGACTGCAGGACTGAGGCTCCCTCGGTATCGAGCTGTCGAGGCAGCAAACGGGGGGAAAACTCCACAACTTGGACCGATGCTCCGCGTGTCCGGATGGCCCGTGCTATTTCCAGGCCCAACAACCCTCCCCCAATGATAACGACATTAGGGTGGTCCTTGATCCATTCGATTATGGCAACGGCATCATCCAAGGTCCTGAGGGTAAAAACCCCTTTTTTATCTGCTCCTCTAATGGGAGGCACCCAGGATGATGCTCCATTGGCCAGGAGCAAAAAATCATAGGACTCTTTTTTTCCTCCATCCAACTCAACGTGTTTGGATTCGGGATGAAGCTTTCTTACAGGCTGCCCGAGATGAATGGAAATGTTATGATCGTCAAACCATTCCTCTGAAAAGGCGAATAGGTTTCCTTGGGAGGTGTTTCCGGCCAGAAATTCGATCAGATTCGGACGGGGGTAATAAAGGTACTTTTCTTCGGCAAAAATATCAATATCGGCAGCAGTGCTGAGTTCACGGAGCGTTATGGATGCAATCGTCCCGGCTAGGCCATTTCCTACAACTAAAACACGCATGCTTCAATATCTCGTTTTTATCAGGCCATCTTCTGGAAATATTCCTTCCCAACACCACACTGCGGGCAAACCCAATCGTCGGGAAGATCCTCGAAAGCTGTGCCGGGTTCGATTCCGTTATCGGGATCGCCATTTTCAGGATCGTAAATGAAACCACATGCTGTGCATTCCCATTTTTCCATTTTTTTCTCCTTAAAAAAAATCTTGTGTCACAAGGTTTTCTCGCGGGAAGATTTAATCAGTCATCCGCCAGAACATGCTTTTCGTATTCTGTCTCCAATTTCAATTTATGGGCTTTTTCCTGAGCGATCAGAAAATCAAACAGCTTCATCAGATCTTCGCTATCGGAACCTTCCCCCAATTTTGTATAAAGCTCCACGGCTGCTTGCTCTTTCTTGGCGGCTAATATGAGGAGATCTTGGAAGGTCATATCTTCGCTTGGCGGTTCTTCTGTCAAATAATCGGATATTTTTAGATCAATAACCTCATCTGTCTTGAATGATGAGATCTGCTCCTGGGTGATGTCCTCAAGGAGCTTCTTGTGATTTCTTTCTTCATCTTGCAGTTCGAGAAGCAATTCCCGCAAACCAGGCATTTTAGCCTTCTCGCTCATATCCCCGTAAGCATCTATAGCCTCCTCTTCCCTGCTTATGGCAAACTTTATAATGTCTTCATAACTTTTTAAATCCATCTTTACTCCTTATTGAATTCGTTTATCTATTCTTCTTTGAGTTTCATCGGCTGGTTGCATACATATGTATCTTGCTCAAGGCCTAATTCTCCCTTTAAAAAAGGATTATTCATTATAATGAAACTCATTGGAACATGCAATAATTAAGGCTCTTTGGGCAGGCCGATTAGAAAAACAAATTGTTCTTGATTTGATTTGTCTTTTCCATTATCATTTCTACTCAAAAATGGCACTAAAATCCTTTGTATGCATGGCGCTGGGATGGTTATTTCCCGGACTCGGCCATGTCGTCTTGAAAAAATATTGGAAAGGACTTATCTTTTTTGTCTGCATAACCTGCATGTACGGCCTCGGTCTATTCCTCGAAGGCAGAATATATGCATTTCAGACAGAGAACCCTCTGACAATTCTTGGCTTCTTTTCCGACTTGGGAATAGGATTTTATTACTTTTTATCCAAAATTTTTACATTCGGCGTGGGCAATCTAAAAAGTACAACCTTTGAATTCGGCACAGCATACATCGCCGGAGCCGGCCTGTTGAACTATCTCGTGGCTCTCGATGCTTTCGACATCGCTTCAGGAAAAAAGCCATGATTCTGAAAAGTCATCTACTCTCCATGATTATCTATGCCATTTTTGTCTGCGTCGTTTTGGCTATCATCCGAAGACGCGAGAGAAAAGCACAGATTCGCTACTTTGTTTCTCTGTTTCTCATCATGGTTGTTGGTGCTTTGTTGTTCGGGTGGTTCATGTATCTTTTCATCCCTTAACCTGAATTATTCATAAAAATGTCGATTCCATCATTCATTTTTATGGCTCCTCGCTGTTTCATGTGGGTAGATTGAAATTAAACTTCCCTGCGATAAGGTAGATCATAGTGATGAGATTTTTTGT
>Ga0114930_10001422_pt1 | contig 22903 bp, 17 predicted proteins | sample AnhtaG_FD_87300 | JGI IMG/M metagenome (GOLD analysis project Ga0114930, IMG submission 87300) | Deep subsurface microbial communities from Anholt, Denmark to uncover new lineages of life (NeLLi) - Anholt_01485 metaG | ecosystem: Environmental > Aquatic > Marine > Oceanic > Sediment | place... | reverse complement strand
GTAACTATTCAGCCACTAAGACACCAAGGCACTAAGATTAAAGAATTGTTCTTTTAACACCTTTTCTATCCTGCCACTAAGACACAAAGACACTAAGATTAAGGGGGTAAAATTCATACCTATTCTTTGTGTCTTGGTGCCTTGGTGGCTACCTGAGCAGTTACAATCACTCTGTCTTTCAAAGTATCTTCCTGTAGCATACAAATCTCACAATTGCCTTGTAAAAGGATTTGTCTTTTTTTCATGCTCAACTGTTGAATGAGGAAGTGGACCATAGTCGTGCCCTGGCCAGACCGTGGTATTTCCTGGCAGAGAGTAGATCTTTTCATGGATGGATTTCAACAACTGCTTGATGGAGCCCCCGGGAAGATCGGTTCTTCCCACGGAACCTACAAAGAGAGTATCTCCTGTAAAGATATTGCCGTCAGTGTAAAGGCATATGCTTCCAATGGTATGTCCTGGAGTGTGAATCACTTTTAAGATGTTTTCTCCGATGTTTATCACATCACCATCTTTTAGCAGAATATCAGGTCTTGGCGAGCCTTTACCTCCAAGCAGCCTCGAGAAGACCCTGTTTAGAACCTTATCCAATCGCTTAGCATCCAGTTCATGTATTAAAAGTTTGGCATCGGTTGCAGCTATTATAGCTGCGTTTCCTGCGGAATGATCTGAATGACAGTGTGTATTTATGATGTGGGTTAGTTCATACCCCCCCTTCTTTACCTCATCCAGTATCTTTCTGGTATCAAATGCAGGATCGATCAGGGCGCACGTTTTTGATGATTCATCACCCACCAAATAACAGAAAGTGGCCATCTTTGTTAACTTTATCTGTTTGATCTCCAAGCAGCCTCCTTAAACTTCATCTTCACTGCACCCGTTTGGCTATTTTTTCCCTTACTACTTTTCTTATCAAATCCAGGTCTTTTTTTGATCTTTGCCTGCCTTTCAGGAACCCAAAATCCGTAAGCATATTTCTCTTTGCAGGTCTCAAGAGTATGCCTTCTTGTGTATCTTGATATATAACTTTGTCTCCTGGTTTAAGTTTTAATTTTTCCCTTATTTCAATGGGAACAGTTACCTGGCCCTTTGTGGTTATAGAATAGGTTTTCATACTACCCCCCATCAAGAAGTGTTGCTCATCTTCATAATAGTAGCAATGAGCTAGGAATTCAATACATCTGTAAGCACTGTTAGACTAATGCTCCTTAACTTTCTTTAATCATGGTATATGAAGTAATATGAGACCGTCGATTGGAACCGAGGAAAACAAGGCGTTAAGAAAAATGGTGAAAGTTCAGGGGTGCGAAATTAGGGGCTTTGATTGTCCCTTTGACCAAAGTATTTTGATTTCAACTCTCTTTTCAACACCTTCCCCCCTGGGTTGCGGGGCAATTCGTCCACAAACTCCACACGCGTGGGGACCTTAAAGCGTTCCAGATGTTTCTCACAGAATTCAATCAAGGCCTCCTCGGATAGATCATACCCGGGTTTCTTTACCACTATCGCCATCACTGTTTCACCCAAAATTGTATCCGGAGCCCCTATGGCGCTCGCTTCAAGAACAGCCGGATGCTGGTGCAATACCTCCTCCACTTCCATAGAGGAGATATTCTCTCCACCCCTGATGATGATGTCCTTTTTCCGATCCACGATATACACATATCCGTCTGTGTCGACATATCCCAAGTCTCCGCTATAGAGCCAGCCATTCCGTACTGTTTGGGCCGTAATTTCAGGGGCCTTATAATATTTCTTCATGACCGAAGGTACTTGGTAAACAATCTCACCTGTCTCTCCGGAAGGAAGCTCCCTTCCCTGGTCATCCAGGATTTTTAGTTTTACCTCATCCCACGGCTTTCCAACAGAGCGCGGTTTTTCCAGGATATCTACGTCCCACAGACCGGTGCAACATGGGCAGCTTTCGGTTTGCCCATATCCATTAATGAGCTCTAATTTGGGAAATGCGTCGCGCCATTCCTTGAGTAATTCAAAGGGGACAATGGCTCCCCCTATCAGTGCGATCTCCAGACTGGACAAATCATATCTGGGAAAATCTTCGTGATTAATCATCATGGTGCCCATTGCCGGGACCAGGGCCAATATATTTATACTGTATTTTTGTATTGCCTCTAAGGCCCATTGGGTGCGGTACTTTTCGGTCATGATGATCCGGGCGCCTGAAATCAAAGCAGGGAGGGTCACACAGTGAATTGCAAAGGCATGAAAAAGAGGCAGCACCAGCAATACTGATTTTCCCGGTCCCATATGAAATACCCGGGCCCAGTGCTGAGCCACAAAACTACAGTTGAAATGGGTATGGACAACGCCTTTGGGATCTCCGGTTGTCCCGGCTGTGTAAAGGAAAATGGCGGTGTCATCGTCATTGAGAGAAATCGATAGGTCTGTATCCTTTCCCCTGGATAGAACTTCCTTAAAGGCGAGCATCCTGTCGTCTGGTTCTTTCTCTCCTACGGTAATTACATGGTTAATAGAGGTTAGTTGGGGTGAGATCTCTTGGATGGTAGAGACAAATTCATCATCACAAACCAGGATTTTTGATTCCGAGTGGTTGAGAGCGTATTTGATATTGGAGGCGGTCAACTGGAAGTTCAATGGGACAAATACCCCTCCACTTTTTAGCAGGGCAAGGTAGGTAACGATAAATTCAAGGGAGTTGGTGAGTATAGCAGCAACCCGATCCCCTTTTTTTATACCCATCTCCAGGATTCCCTGGGCAAATCGATTGCTCAAGGAGTCGATTTCTTGCCAGGTGGTTTCTTTTTCTTTGAAAACCAAGGCCGCTGCATCTGGTGTTTTAGCCGCTTGTCCCTTAAACAGATCTCTGACTAGCATGACTCCTCCTTGAAGTTACATTTTGGGGGCATTCAAACGCTATTTCGTATGGCAATCCGAGTAAATCTTCTGGGGGTATTCCCTAAAGATTTCATCTTAGAAGCCAATTACATTATTTATTAATAAGCTAATAAAGTCTCAGAACGGCTGTCAAGAAAAAACTTCCAAGGATTCAGTTCAAAACTTTTTTACCTAAGAAAGAACCGACTCACTTCCTTTCCATCAATTTAGTGACGCCTTTCCGGTGCTCATCACTTTCTAAGAGTAGAGCGAGCTGTGATGGTAACCCCTCAGATCAGGGCTTAAACCGTCGTAGATGACCCTCACTGACGTCAGAGTCCATTAAGCGATCTCCGTGGCAAACTCAAGTTTGTAAGTCATCAGGTTGCCCAGTGCGGCCAGGAAGGGCGCTAAGTTCATAGTATAGGAAATCCCATTTTGAACGCAGATGAACGCAGATTTTTTGGATTAAGAATATAAAGATTATTAATATCTGCGTGTATCTGCGAAAACCTGCGTCCTATTTAACTTGATTTCTTATGAAGTTGGGGGGCAGGGATGTTTTCACTTGACATGTTGCTTTTCTATGATTTAGAAGTTCAATAAGTTAATGAAGGAATAACCTCCAAACGCAAACCACAGGAGGTGTGGTCGGCCTCTTCCTATCCAGGTTCCCTATCGCTCCTTGCCAATCGCATCGATGATCCAAGGATGGTAGAGGTACGCCTTCAAAACGAAAGAAGAGAAAAATCCATTGAAAGCGGTAGTGAAAATGGAACCTATTCCCGGAATCAAACTGATGGACATAGATGTTCCTGAACCTTCGTCGGAGGAGGTCCTCGTCGAGGTGGAGGCGGTTGGAATATGCGGAAGCGATGTTCATATCTATGAGTGGACTCCAGGCTATGAATTCTTAACCAAGTACTTTCCGCTGGTCTTAGGGCACGAATTCGCAGGAGAAATCGTGAAGGTTGGAGGTGGTAGGGAGGGGACCTTTCGCCCTGGAGATAAAGTCACGAGTGAAACAGGGAAGGTTTGTGGAAAATGTTTTTTCTGCAAACAGGGAAAAGGCATATTATGCGCACAACGGGTGGCTTATGGTCGCATTGGGTTAGAACGAAATGGAGCGATGACAAAGTATGTCACTGTACCCGAGGAGTGTCTTCATCGCATCCCGACCGAGGTGAGCATGGAGGAAGCGGCCATGACAGAACCTGCTGCCGTGGCCCTGGGCGCCGTAGAGTTAGCACAATTTTACCCAGGTGATACTGTGGTGATTTTAGGACCGGGTCCCATCGGCCTCCTCATCTTGCAGATGTGTAGAGTCCTTGGTGCGGGATTTGTTCTGGTGATCGGTCAGGAATCAGATACAAATAGGCTGAAGGTTGCGGAGAGATTGGGTGCAGATGAGGCCATCATTGGCACAGGAGAGGCCACCACCCAGAAAATAATGGGGTTCACGGAAGGAAAGGGTGCTGGAGTTGTGTTTGAAGCCAGTGGTTCCCCTTCCGCAGCTATCTCCGGGCTTCAGATGCTGAGGAAGGCTGGCGAGATGGTACTGGTGGGAATCTATCCAGAACCTATTCCTGTCGATGCCACACATCAATTGGTGCGCCAGATGAAATCTATCAAAGGAAGCTATGGAGGTGCTTCATTGGATTGGGATAGGGTCTTAAATCTTGTGGCTGCAAAAAAGTTAGACTTGAAGCCTTTGATCTCTGAGGTGATGCCTTTGGATCGAGCTCAAGAGGGCTTTGAGATCGTCCGACGGAGAGAAGCCCTTAAAGTGCTTCTAAAGCCAGAGGCTTAAAGAAAGGAGAGGATATGATCATCGATGCCCATGCCCACCTTTGGACTGAGGATTGGCTACCTGCACCCTTCTGGGAGGGGATGGCCAAAAGGGTTTGCACAGTCCGCAAGCGTACCACAGGCGAAGACCTCACCGTGGAGATCGTGAAAAAGAAGATGTTCCCAGCATATTGGGATAAAGACGGTAGTGTTCTTATTGCCGAGATGGACGATGCGGGGATCGACAAGACAGTGATCCTCCCCTTAGACTTGGGGATCGAGCTTGGGGAGGCCAGTGTCTCTGTGGAGAGGATTAATGAGATTTATGCCGAGATCTCTAGTCGCTACCCAGATCGCCTCAGCTCTTTCGTTGGTGTGGATCCTCGCAGAAAGAACGCCGTGGAGATCTTAGGGCGGGGGGTGAGGCAGTGGGGGATGAAGGGGTTAAAGCTTGACCCTGCTGCCGGCTTCTATCCCAATGACGAGGTCTGCTATCCTCTTTATAAGAAGGCATCGGAATTGGGCATTCCTGTACTTTTCCATACTGGGGCCACAATCCCACCATTCAGAAATAAATATACCCAACCCATCTATCTGGACGATGTCTCCTTAGACTTCCCCGATCTGACAATTATTGCGGCGCACATGGGATTCGGCTGGTGGCAGGAACTCGCCTCGATGATGGCCAAACGTACAAACCTGATCACGGATATCTCTGGCTGGCAACAAAACGCCATCCGCCATTTTCCGACTTTCGCCAAAACCCTTCGGGAGATGATGTACCTCGTGGGAGCTGACAATATGCTATTCGCCACAGATGGCCCGGCCTTTCGACTTTACAACTTCTCCAATAAAGAGTGGGTGCAGGTTATCCGCAACCTTTCGAAGGATCCTCCCGAAGGAATCGAGTTTAATGAATCTGAGATTGAGCTCCTATTGGGCAAGAGTGCCCAGCGACATCTGAAGCTTTAATTTCTCATCAACTCTAAAGAGAAAGGAGGTGGGTTTTATGCTTAGAGAGAAAGGAGGTGGAAGGAGGATATAAAGGTTATCTCAAGGTCGTCTAATCGATTTTATTATTTCGGAGAAAGGAGAAAAAAGATGAAAGGATGCAAACATATCCAGGCTAAAGTCATTTTGGGGTTTTTCATGTTGTTCATTTCTATCGCTTTAATGGCTTCCGTGTCTCAGGCCAAAGAAGTGGTCAAGATAGGCGTTCTTTTGCCGTTCAGTGGTCCTTTGGCATACGAGGGAGGTGAGGTCTTTAAGGGTTTTGAGGTCGCCCGGGTAGAGCAGAACGAAAAAGGAGGGCTCTTTGGAAAACAGATCGAGTTTGTCAAGGGAGATGCGGTGGATGCCAAGGCAGCGGTGAGTGAAGCGGAGAGACTAATCACTGTTGAGGGCGTGAAGATCATAATGGGGACCTTCTCGAGCGTGAGGGCCTTTGCCGCCACCACAGTAGCTGAGAGAAACAAGGTTATTTATTGGGAGACCGGTGCTGTGGCTGATAAGATTACGGGGCGGGGATACAAATACGTTTTTCGAAACGAGGCACCGGCCTCGAAGCTTGCTCGAGCTGCTGCTCGATTTGGTGCAGTTGTTGCGCCGGAAATGCTGGATATTCCCATCAATCAATTCAGAGTGGCTGTCATCGGGGAAGACTCCTCCTACGGCAAATCAGTCAGTGAAACGGTGAAAACCGTAGTAAATGAGGTAGGGGCCAAACTGGTGGCTTATGAGTTCTATGATGCCAATATCAAAGACCTTTCCTCACTCATTCTCAGACTCAAGGTCAAAAGACCGGATGCCCTTATTCCAACCTGCTATGTCAATGATGCGATCCTGCTACACCGCCAGATGAAACAGCTTGACCTCAATGTCAAGGTATTTGTGGGGACCGGAGTTGGCCATAACACGGGAAAGCTTAGAGATGCGGTTGGGGACGACATCAATGGCGTGATCTGCTCGGGCTGGCCCAGCACTACAATCAATCCTGCCTATGCTAAGGGATTACCCGGTTTCGTGTCGGTCTATAAGAAGGTATGGAAAGGGGAGATAGAATCTCCTCATCCCTTTGGAAACTATTCTGGGGCCTGGCTGCTATGGAGGGTGATAGAGAGGGCAGGGTCCACAGATCCTGAAGCAATCCGTAAGGCCGCCTTGGCCATGGACGAACCAGAAGGATATCAGCCAATCGGCTGGGGGGTGTGGTTTGCTGGTTCTGACAAGCCGAATGCAGGGCAGAACATTCGACCGGATTGGTTTGTGGAACAGTGGCAGAACGGAAGACTCAATACCATATGGCCCCCTAAGGCTATGGCAAAAGGGATAAAGGTCATGATCCCTTTTCCTAAGTGGAAAGAGAGATAAAGGATCATTATTTAGATGGAGAAAGGGGAATGCGGTAGAGATATCTCATTCCCCTTTGGATCTTAATTGCATACTCGATATGGGTAAAATCATATGCTGGAAATCATTCTACAGGTAGCGATTAATGGGCTCCTCCTGGGCGGAATTTACGCCCTGGTCGCCATCGGACTCACCCTGATCTTTGGTGTTGTTAGGGTCATAAATTTCGCCCAAGGTGAATTTTTGATGATCGGTATGTACGCGGCGTTCTGGTTATCCCATCTTCTGGGAATAGACCCTTATTTCTCTTTCCTGATCATCACTCCGCTTCTATTTCTTGTGGGAATTATGATGCAGAAGGTGATTATTAAACCCCTCCTGAATGCCCCTTCTCTTGCACTTATTTTTGCGACGTTTGGCCTTTCCATCGCTTTGCAAAACGGGGCGCTTCTCCTTTGGAAAGCAGACCACCGGGCCATTCAAACTTCATACTCGAACTCCGTTCTCCTGCTTGGTAACTTGATCATTAGCGTGCCCAGGCTGGTGATTTTTGCGGTCGCTGTGGCCATTGTCATTGGCCTTTTTCTCTTTCTCCAGCGCACCTATTGGGGCAAGGCCATGACCGCCGTGGCGCAAGATAGAGAAGCAGCCATGCTCATGGGGGTGGACATTCATAAGGTCTATATGCTGGCTTTTGGGTTGGGTATTGGGCTGGAGGCTCTGGCAGGCGTGCTGTTGATGCCCGTGTATTCCGCTTATCCAACCATCGGTTTTCAGTTTTGCATTATAGCTTTTGTAATCGTTGTACTGGGTGGGATGGGAAACATATTCGGAGCTTTTCTGGGAGGTCTGATCATTGGGTTGGTGGAGGCCTTCAGCGGATTTTTCATCAGTCCCCAGCTGCAAGCAGCCCTCTATTATGTGATCTTCGTAATAGTTTTAGTTATCCGGCCACAAGGATTGCTTGGGATGGTTGGAGCTCAGGAGATGGGATTCAAATGAGTGAAGGAAAAAATAAGACCATAAAACTGTTAAAGGCCAATATCTATTACATCTTTATTGTGATAATTCTGTGTGTGCTTCCCCTCTTTGTGCGCAATCCTTACTATGCACACATCTTCATCATGTTCTTTTCTTATGCCTTTTTGGCGATGGCCTGGAACATCATTGGAGGATATGGAGGTCAACTTTCCCTGGGGCATTCTATCTTTTACGGCTTAGGGGCATATACTTCAACCTTGCTCTTCGTCCATTTTGACCTTTCTCCTTGGCTGGGGATGCTGGTCGGAGGGATACTGGCCATATCGATCTCCGTGGCCATAGGATATCCATGCTTCAGGCTTCATGGCCCATTTTTCGCCATGAGCACCTTGGCGGTATGCGAGGTGTTTCGGATACTAACGGTTTATTTCAGTGATCTAACCGAGGGCTCTATTGGGATAAGCATCCCGATTAGGTTTGGGCTAAAGAACATGATCTTCGAGCACAAAATCACATATCTTTACATCATTATTGGATTTTTTTCCCTGGCTGTGCTGGTCTCCAAATTGATAGAGAAATCTAAATTTGGCTATCAACTGATCGCTTTGAGGGAAGACGAGGATGCTGCGGAGTCCTCTGGCGTCGATGTTACCCGAACGAAATTGAAGGCCATAATGATCAGCGCTTTTCTTACTGCAATGGCAGGGAGCTTTCATGCCCAATACGCTCTCTATATTGATCCGAGCGGGGAATTCAGTATATTGCTTTCTGTTTTAATGGCCGTTATGGCCATCCTTGGAGGGGTGGGCACTGTGTTTGGACCCATCCTCGGGGCTGCACTTCTGGTTCCCCTTCAGGAGATTCTCCGGGGACAGCTGGGCGGTCAGTTACATGGACTCCATCTTTTCATATATGGAGTTTTGGTGATCATCGTGGTTATGTTCTTACCCCATGGAATATTTGAATGGCTTAAAGGGTGGATTTTACCATGGCTCAATAAGTTACAAATCCTTACTCCAGAGATGCCAGAGGGGGAGAGGGCCAGGGAAGATCTTGTGGCCTGGGGACGGGCGGCCAGAGATATGAGCCATGAGGATGAAGTTATATTGAGAACACGAGATTTATGGAAAAGCTTTGGAGGCCTGGTTGCCATCAGGAACCTTGATGTCGATATAAGACGGGGAGAGATCATCGGCCTCATCGGTCCGAATGGCGCAGGAAAGACAACTCTCTTTGACTTGATCTCAGGGATTATTAAACCAGACTCAGGAGTCGTGGAGTATAACGGTTCGAATATTACCGGTATAAGACCAGCCCATAAATTGTGCCATAGAGGGATTGGCCGGACCTTCCAGATTGTGAAACCATTTGGCAATATTACGGTATTGAAAAACGTTATGGTGGGTGCATTTGCCAGAGAGGGTGCCGAAGAAAAGGCGAGGGAAGAGGCATTAGAGGTTTTGGATTTTGTGGGTCTCTATCCCAAAAAGGATAATTTAGCAAAAAGCCTGACCATTGGAGATCGAAAACGAGTAGAGTTGGCCAGAGCCTTGGCTACACGTCCAAAGTTACTTCTTCTCGATGAGACCATGGCCGGCTTGAATCCTAAAGAGATCGGGGAGGCCCTTGTCCTGATACAGAAGATTCGAGAGCATGGAATTACCGTGATCTTGATCGAACATGTCATGCACGCCATAATGAACCTTTCGGATCGTGTCATCATCATGCACCATGGGGAGAAGATCGCCGAAGGGACTCCCCGTGAAGTCGCCTCTGATGAAAGGGTGATAAAGGCCTACTTGGGAGAGGAATATGTCGTTATTTGAGATGGAGGGTATCGAGATTTTCTATGAAGATGTGCAGATCCTTTGGGAGGTTTCCCTTCGGGTCGAGGAAGGAGAGATCACCAGCGTCGTGGGTGGAAACGGGGCAGGCAAAAGCACTATTTTAAACACCATCTCCGGGCTGACCTCCTGCAGGTTGGGCAGCATGAGGTTTTTGGGAGAAACCATCGACACTTTGCCACCTCACGAAAGGGTTGCTTTGGGCCTGGTTCAGATTCCTGAAGGACGAAGGCTTTTCCCATATATGACTGTTTTGGGCAATTTAGAGATTGGTTGCTTCAATGCCAGGGCCAGGGAGAAGAAGGAAGAGAGTTTAGAGAAGGTCTTTGCCTTATTTCCCCTTCTGGAAGAGCGAAAGAGCCAACTGGCCAGGACATTGAGCGGGGGGGAACAGCAGATGCTTGCCGTTGGCAGGGGAATGATGTCCCAGCCGAAATTGCTGATGATGGATGAACCCTCTCTGGGACTTGCGCCAATCGTCGTCAAGATGATCTTCGAGACAGTACGATCGATCAATAGTCAAGGGGTTACAGTGCTTTTGGTTGAGCAAAATGTTAGACAATGCCTGGACCTCTCCAACCGGGGCTATGTTTTGGAGAATGGGCGGATCGTTCTCCAGGGGACCGGCCAAGAGCTTCTGAAAAATGAGCACTTGCGTAAGGCCTATTTGGGTCTTTAATTGGTTTGTCCATTCTGTTCAAGGCATCCCGCGCCCACGGGAATCGTCAACGGACCCTACCAAATGCCAAAAGGGAGGCGCTGAAGATGCGGATTATTAAAGGTTGCCCTTCTACTTCAATGGATGATTATCAACTAAATATTACAAGTATGATAAGGCATACGGCAAGAAATTTCCCGGAAAGAGAGATTGTTTACAGAACCCCGTATGGAATATTTCGCTACACATATAAAGAGGCATATAATAGGATTATGAGGCTTGCTAATGTCTTGCGAAAACTCGGAATTAATCCTGGGGATAGGGTAGGGGTACTCGATTGGAATACACGTAGACACTATGAATTATACTATGCAATACCTGGAACTGGTGCAGTGTTTTTACAGATGAACCTGAGAATATCCTCACAGGATCTTGTATATGTCGTGAATCATAGTGAAGCTAAGGTCATATTTGTAGACGAATCTCTTATACCTGTTGCTGAGGCCATGGCATCAGGACTTAATACAGTGAAGTATTATGTGATCATGACAGATAAGAAGCTAAGTGATATTCAACCAAAATTAAACCCTGTATATAGTCATGAAGAGTTGTTGGAAAATGCAGAACCAGAATATGATTGGCCAATGATAGACGAGAAATCCGCTTACTCTGCATGTTATACTTCTGGAACAACTGGTAAACCAAAAGGAGTATATTATTCCCATAGAGATATGTATCTCCATACCATTATTAAAGCCCTTAATGTAGGATATACTTGCTACGATTGTTTTTTGCAAATGGCTCCTATGTTTCATGCTAACGGTTGGGGAGATTTTCAGTGTGCCACGTTTGTTGGGTCGAAGATTATCCTGGCGGGAAGGTATACGATGGAAGATATAGGCTCACTGGCGGATTTAATAATAGAAGAAAAGGTGACCCTTACTGCAGGTGTGCCTACCATTCTCATGCCCATGCTTGATTATATAAAAAAAAGGGCGGAAAAACCGGATTTTCATGGGCTAAGAATAATAACTGGTGCTACCGAACCACCTGTTGCTATGATGAAAGAATGGAAAGAGGTAACCGGCGCCGAGTTTATCCATGTTTACGGAGCAACTGAAACCTCTCCACTGGTCACAATTAATGTCTTAAAACCTTCATTGATTGACAAATTATCTGAGGAACAAAAGTGGGAGTTAAAGAAAAAGCAAGGGCTTACGGTTTCAGGATTGGATTTAAAGATAGTTGATCACAAAGCTAAAGAATTGCCCCATGATGGCAAATCTGTAGGTGAGGTCCTGATTAAAGGCCCGTGGATTACAGGTGCTTATTACAATGATCCTAGGACAAAAGAATCTTTTGTAAACGGTTTTTGGAAAAGTGGTGATGCTGGAACTATTGATCCTGAAGGTTACCTTAAGATTGTGGATAGGTATAAAGATTTGATTAAGAGCGGTGGGGAATGGATTTCCTCTGTTGATTTAGAAAACGTAATCATGGCTCACCCAGGAGTGAAAGAGGCTGTTGTAATCGGTTTGCCACATCCTAAGTGGGAAGAAAGGCCCCTGGCATTAGTTGTCCTGAGAGAAGAATCTAAGGGTAAGATATCCAAAGATGAAATTTTTGATCATCTTAGGCCGAAGTTTGCCAAGTGGCAGCTCCCTGATGATGTAAAATTTGTGGATGAGATCCCAAAAACTAGTGTTGGAAAGTTCAATAAAAAAGAAATAAGAAGAATATATGGAGAGGAGTCTCCCTCCTAATTGGGGAGATCTCTATTGAAATTGATGAAAGGAGCACGTATCATGCGTTTCCGAGATAAGGTAGCCATCATTACCGGAGGTGCCTCAGGGATTGGAGCTGCCACAGCCAAAGCGCTTGCCATCGAGGGAGCCAAGATAGTGGTGGCGGATATTAACCCCGCTGGTTTGCAAAAGATGGAAGCGGAGTTTAGCGAGAAAGGCCATCCGTTTCTGGGGCTGAAAGTGAATGTGGCCGAAGAAAAAGAGGTTGAAGGATTGATAAGCAAGACAGTTTCTTATTTTGGGGGGATTGATATACTGGTCAATAATGCGGGGATCTCACCCAAGCATGAGGGTAAAAAGGCCAACCTTTGGGAGATGTCCATCGCAGAGTGGGATCAGGTCATGGGTGTGAACACTCGGGGGGCCTTTCTGTGCTGTCATTTTGCGGTCCCCAGAATGATCGAGGGGGGAGGCGGGGCAATTGTCAATGTGTCTTCATTGGCGGCCAAGGTGGGTTCGGCGATCACCGGGTGCCATTACGTAATTTCTAAAGCGGGGGTCGTAGGTTTGACGAAAATCCTTGCCCGCGAGGTTGCGGAGTATGGGATTCAGGTCAACGCCGTGGCTCCAGGGAGGATTGACACGCCCATGATTTGGGATGTGCCGCCAGAGGTCAATGAGCAATACAAACAAACCATCCCGTTGAAGCGGCTTGGAACGCCCGAGGAGGTTGCAGAGGGAATTCTTTTCTTGCTCTCCGAGTCTGCCTCCTACATCACGGGTCATGTTCTGGATATCAATGGTGGCCTTGGAATGTATTATTAAGAAGTGTGAATTGAAGATTTGCTTATGGGCAAATCGGCCAGAAAGGAGGACGGTCATGAAAGTCGGCGATCGACTTGCTAATCTTCTCATCGAGTACGGTGTAAAGTATGTGTTTGGCGTACCCGGTGGACAGACTCTCCCACTTTATCACGGGATCATGCGATCGGAGGGTCGCATCGAACACGTGTTGATGCGTGACGAGCGTAGTGCGGGTTATGCAGCGGACGCGTATGCTCGGATCACCGGGCGAACCGGGGTTTGTGACGCGACTGTTGGCCCCGGAGCAACCAATCTCGTTTCACCGCTTGCAGAGGCCTATAACTCTTCCATTCCCATTCTAGCGATCATTTCAGACATTCCGCGCGCTTGGGAGCACCGACGGGTTCGAGGCAATGCATCCCAGGGCATGAGGCAGCTCGACCTCTTCTATACCATCAGTAAGTGGCAAACAAACTTAACCGATCCTTCAGCACTGGATGACGCCGTGGATACAGCCTTCCGGATTGCGACTACCGGGAAACCAGGCCCTGTTGTTCTATGTATCCCCGAGGACGTTGCTTCGTCTACGTTTCCACAGCCCAAGCCTCCAGATCCAGGCCGAAGCTCTCATTTTCCGCGGCATCGAGCCGCTCCGGACCCCGAAGCCATCCAGCAGGCAAAGCAGTTGATCCTCCAGGCGCAGAAGCCAGCCCTACTCGTCGGGGGTGGAGCCCTGATCTCCCAGGCATTTGAGGAAATACGGGCGCTTGCCGAGTACCTTGATTCCCCAGTGACCACTACAATAACCGGCAAAGGGATTTTGGAGGAAACACACCCCCTTGTCTTTGGCGTGACTGGCTCCATGGGCAACCCCATAGCGAATAAGGTCATTGAAAAAGCAGACCTTGTTATTTTTATAGGAACCAAGACAGGGCAGCTCGCAACGTTTGGATATGATTTCCCAAGGCCCGGCGTTCCAACCATCCACATAGACATCGACCCTGAAGAGATAGGACGGAACTTTCCTGATAGCGTCCCTCTTGTTGCCGACGCTCGCTTGGCTGTTGCAGCCTTGCTGGAATCCCTGGGAGATGATCGGCCTCAGACAGCCTGGCAACAAGAAGACCTATCACGAAGGCTCAAGGAATGGTACAAAGAGGCTCTAGACAAACCCCAAGGGAAAGGCGAGCCATTGAAGCCCCAGGCGATCATGGACGTGGTGAACCGATTTGCTACTGAAGAGGATCTGGCCGTCTGTGATGCGAGCTTGGCTTCCGGGTGGGCTGCCGTGTACTACCAGATGGCCAAATCCGGGCGTCGATATCTTGCACCTCGTGGCCTCGCGGGTCTCGGTTGGGGAGCCCCTGCTGCGATCGGGTCTGCACTGGCAACTGATGGAAAACATCGGATCCTGCTCTTCGCGGGAGACGGTGGCTTCGCTTACTCCGTACAGGAACTAGAGGTCATGGCAAGGCTTGAGCTTCCGGTGGTCTCTATCGTGTTCAACAACGATACCCTTGGCTGGATTAAGCATGTGCAGCGGAGCAGATTTAAGGACGGGTTTATCTCAACAGATTTTCGGCACGTTGACTTCGCGACAGTCGCCCGGGGCTTTGGGGCACGTGGTTATACGGTACGTACGGTTGATGAGCTCGCTACAGCCCTTGACAAGGAACGGTTTCCACAGGGTCCCGCAGTAATCGATGTGGTTACAGACCAGTGGGAGACGCCGGTTCTTCGCTTCGCATCCACGGGCGGCAAGGTATAGCTATTGATCAGAGAAGCATAGTTTGAGGATTTTATTAAACATTCAAAGGTCTGATTTTTTTCCTGAACATGTCTTTTCTCTCTGCTAAGATGTTGTAATATCCAACACTACCTATCAAGCCTTCGCTCTCACTGGAGCGTTGTAACTTATGTATTCCGGGCTTTCCAAATCCTTTGGCTTGCTTCCTCTGCCTCTGACATTATCTTTGCCACCAGATCTTTGATAGGAAGATTCTCCCTGGTTCGACCTGCAACTTGACCGCAGGCGAGCACAGCATCTTCCTCCCCATGTATCCAGGCATGTTCGGCTCTTTTGCCACCTATGTAAGGTAAGAGCTCTTCCAGGGTGGTCCCTTTCTTTTCCATCTCGAGGATCTTTTCCGCCCAGTTATTTTTCAGTACCCGTGTGGCACTGCCAATGGATTTCTGGATCACCACTGTATCCGTCTCCCGGGCCCGGATCAGCTTTTCCTTGAGTGCAGGGTGAATTCGGCACTCCGGGGTGTTGAGAAAGCGCGTTCCCATCAACACACCATCTGCACCCAGGCTTAAAGCAGCCACCAGGCTCCTCCCGTCGCAAAACCCACCCCCAGCCACCAGTGGAAGAGAGATCCTATCGGCCACCTCCGGGATCAACACAAGGCTGGTTACATCTTCCATGCTGGGGTGTCCGCCACATTCAGTGCCCACCACAGAAACCATATCCACACCCAAGGACTCTGCCTTGACTGCATCCCTCACCCTGGCGCATTTGTGAATATGGAAAAAACCGCTCTCCCGGATCTTCTTTCTATAGGGTTGGGGGCTACGCCCAGCGGTCTCTACAAACCGGATTTCCTGTTGGGCCAGGATGTCAAAGTAACGCTCAACAGGCATAGGGAGAAGACCAGGAAACAGGGAGATGTTTACACCGAAAGGCCTGTCCGTCAGGTCTTTCAGCTTTTTAAGCTCATCTACCAGTTCCTTCTCAGCAGGGAACATTGCAGATATCAAGCAGGAAAAAACTCCGGCATTGGCATTGGCAGCCACAAAATCGGCATCACTGATGTACATCATAGATCCACACTGGATAGGATATTCAACTCCAAGCAATTCTGTAAATCGAGTCTTGAACATATTTCCTCCTTTTATTTCTGCGAGTTTCCGGATTTAAGGGCAGAGTTTTTTAATGGCACAATTATGGAGATTACGTCAAGGAGAAATTGAGGGCGACGACCGCATGAATCATCTCACGCCCGTTTCTCGTAGGCAGAGATATTGAGCAAAAAAATGGATATCACCACCACTACATAACAAGCAGCGGAAATCGGGCAGTTCCACAAATACGAACTTGTCTTATCGGCAATCAAGCCCCATACATATGGTCCTATTCCTCCAATTATCCCATGCCCCAAGGTTAATACGCCCATTAAAGAGCCCACAATCATACTGCCAAAAATATCTCCCAAAAGTGGGGTATAAAGAGAAAAAGGAGCACTGTAGGCAAAACCCAGCAATATGACAAAAACTAAGAAGCTCGAGGTATCCTTGATAGAAAACCAGCCAAACAACCAGACGATCACTGCAAATAAGTTAAAAGAGATAAGGACCCTTTTTTTCCCGAAGCGGTCTCCCAGCCAGCCGGCCAGAATCCGCACAGGAATTGAAGGAATGGTGAGGGCGGCCATAATCATACCAGAGTTGGCAGTTGAAAAGCCGAGATCAACGCCCCATATGATCACGTGCGCCAGCAATCCCTGCATGGGGATACCGGTCACCGAATAAGCGGTGAAAAAGTACCAGAAGTTCTTATCCCGCAAGGCCCCACCGGTTGTCGATGATAATGGGTTTTTGGGTAGATTAGAGGTCTCGGACAAGGTAGATTTGGCCTGTTCATTGCCTGATGACCCTTCTCCATCCGGATGCAGCCCCATAGATTCCGGAGTTTTTCTTATGATCAGACCTGCTGTCAGCATTATGATTGTGCCAAAGCCCATGGCGCATATCACACAGGTCGTACGCCATCCCATATGGGTACTCAAGCGGCCTATTATGAGAGGTAAAATGGCGAATCCTGAAACCATGCCAACAGTAACCAGACCGGTACCCAAACCTGCCTTTTTGATGAACCATTTCCTGACCAATACAGTGATGGGGACAAAATGGGCCATGGATACTGCTGCGGCCAGTAGAATCCCAAAGACCAGGTATAACTGCCAGATTTGTTGGACTGCGGACAGGAGGACAAGACCGATTAGCATGAGGAGACCACCAATAAAAATGGTTATCCTCCCTCCTATCCCGTCCATCAATCTTCCGGCAAAAATAGCAAAGATCGCATAGGCCCAAAGATGAATGGTAAAGGCCAGGCCAATGGCCTGGCGGGACCATCCCGGGTCCTTCATAATGAAGGGGAAAAGGACGGTGAGGATATACCGCCCCATCGGACTCACAAACGCAATCACAAAAAGTCCGCTTATGACAAACCAGCCATAAAAGATCTTGGGGTTCTGTTGTGGTCCTTCTTTCACCCTGGCCAACCTTTAAAGATATGTCTCAGATCTGCCAAACTCTCTGGACTTGCATCAAACTGTTTGGGTAACAGCTCAATAATTAGGGGTAAGCGCCCTTGCATACAAACATACTGGATTCCCGCTTTCGCGGGAATGACAGGTACCTATCCCGTTTTGTCATTCCCGCGTAGGCGGGAATCCATCAGCTATTACCCCTAATTATTGAGCTGTTAACTGTTTGGCAATGAGATCCTCGCTTTCCACTCTCCAAAAAATCAGAGGTTAGAACAAATTCCCTTGACAGTCAATTCAGGATTTGATTAATTTATTAATTAAATTTGTGGTAAACCCTGTTAGATTTCACACGGGGCATTCTAACAGGGTAAACCTCACGTAACTCATAGTTTAGCTAACTGTATATTGTCAAGATTGAAAATGAAGGACTTTCTGGTAGAGTTAAGAACCTGAAAACCGCTACCCGTATAGAATAATCCACTGGTATATCAAACAGGAACAATCGGAATCGTTTCTGATATAATAAGGCTCATAGAATTTCAAACAAAGAAACAGGAGGCAACCCAGATGGGCATGAAAGGAAACAGGGCTATCACCAAAACCCGTGTCCGTAAAGGGTATGATTTGATAAGAGAAGACAAAAAGGAAGTCTCTCCGGTCGATGTGGCTTTCAAAAGGATCAAGGAGATGATGTATAATCATGAATTAGTGCCAGGCCAAAAGCTTCTTTACCAGGAACTGGCCAAAAAGTTTAATATGAGTATCACCCCGATAATCCAGGCACTAAATAGACTACAGCTCTTAAACATCGTTTACTCGGAGCGTAACAAGGGATATTATGTCGGAGAGGCTGACCCGGTGGAAGCCAAAGAGCTGTTCATGGCCCGGGAGGCCTTAGAAACCTATCTCATCCCCACGGTAATAAAAAATTTAACTGACGAAAAACTCAATGCCATTGAAAAGGCCATGAAGGAGCATATTGAAGCGCTCTCGACTCCTCAATACAGACGCCTTCTGATGATTATTGATACCAAATTTCATCTCAAGATTATTGAATGTGCAGGAAACAAGGTTATATACAATACATCCAAATTGATATTTGAACAAATATATTTGAAGTATAGGCCCGAATATATGAGGGAGGCGAGGCTAAAAGAGGCGGCAGAGGAGCATAAAATGCTGCTCAAAGCCTTAAAAGAAAGGGATGTAAAAAAAGCCAGACGTCTGATCAAACTGAACATTAAGAACGGCAGGGAGCATATTGTAGGTAGTCTGAGGCAAGATAGAAGGCTTGAGCTTTAGTCTTCTATTCTATTAACAACTAGATCAAAGGTTCGAGAGGAGGAGATTATGAATAGGGTTGGAATTGCTTTGTGTGGGAGCTACATACCCGTTCTTAGATTGGACCGGGGAGTCATTGCCAACATATGGGGCAGGACCTCCATTGGCGGGGAAAGAAGTGTGTCCAACAATGACGAAGACGGCATTACCATGGCTGTGGAGGCGTCCAGAAATTGCCTGAAAGGCCGGAAAAAAGAGGAAACAGAGGGGCTCTTTTTTGCTACCACCACCGCTCCATATCAAGAAAAGATGAACTCCGCATTAATTGCCGCTGCGGTGGATTTGAAACGGGAAATAACCACAGCCGATTTTGCTCACTCGCTCAGGGCCGGAACAGGGGCTCTCAAGGCAGCCTTTGATTCAGTTAAAAGTGGTTCCATGAGCAATGTACTGGTTGCAGCAGCCGATTCTCGGATCGGCTATCCAAGGTCCGACCAGGAACAGGCCTTCGGCGATGGCGCGGCTGCGGTATTGGTGAGCAAAGAGAATGCATTGGCCACCTTTGAGGGCAGTTATTCAATATGCAATGAAATGATAGATGTCTGGAGAAACCCTGAGGATACGTTTGTCAGGACATGGGAAGGGCGCTTTATTCTGGGCGAAGGCTATACAAGCCATATGAAAGAGGTGGTCACAGGGATCTTGAAAAAATACAATCTTGAACCCAAGGATATATCCAGGGCCGTTTTACCTGCCCCGGACATTCGTACGCATAGGAGCTTAGCACAGCAACTCGGATTCGACATGAAGACACAGGTACAGGATCCTTTGCTCTCTACCGTTGGATACTGCGGCACTGCGCATTCCCTGCTGATGTTGGTAGGTGCCCTTGAAGAATCAGGTCCTGGGGATACTCTGCTGTTGGCATCTTATGCGGACGGTGCCGATGCAATGATATTCAAGGTGACCGAAGAGATTGAAAAGGAGAGAGACCAGCATAAGCTGAAGGATTATCTAGACCAGAAACTGATGCTTTCCTCTTATGCCCAGTTCTTGAGCTACAAGGGTCTGGTTGAAACAGTTCCAGGTGAACCTTTTCGTCTTTTCTCATCGGCCACGGTCAGCTGGCGAGACCGCAACAGTATAATCAGGTGCCACGGAAGCAAGTGCCTGAACTGCGGTACCCTTACCTATCCTATACAGCGCGTTTGTTATAATTGTAGTTCAAAGGACAATTTCGAGGAGGTTCCAATCTCAGATCTGGAAGGAGAGGTTTTTACCTTTACCCTGGACAATCTTGCCGGTAGAAGTGATGATCCAGTCGTCGTTCAAACCGTAGCAGAACTGGGAGAAGATAAGGTTCGGTTCTACAGCATGATGACAGACTGTCTCCCATCTGAGGTAAAGGTGGGCATGCGTGTTGGTCTCACCTTCAGAAGGATATATGATGGTGCCGGCATGCACAACTACTTCTGGAAATGTAGACCAGTGAGAAAAGGAGGGGATGAATAATGGGTAGTATAAAAGATGAAGTAGCCATTATCGGAATGGGATGTAGCAAGTTTGGTGAGCGTTGGGATAAGGGAACTGGGGATCTGGCTATTGAAGCCGCCTATGAGGCCTATGAAGATGCAGGTATTGGCAAGGATGACATCGAGGCGTGTTGGTTTTCAACGGTCATGTCTCCGCTTATTGGAACTTCGGGAACGATAGCTGCCGACTCTCTAAAACTGGGAAATATTCCTATCATCCGAAATGAAAACTGGTGCGCATCCGGTCACATTGCCTTGATTGAGGGCTGTATGGCTGTCGCAAGCGGGGCCTATGACACTGTCATGGCCCTGGGGGTAGAGAAGCTTAAAGATACAGGATACCCTGGCCTGGGGACAGGTAGAGGAATGCATCCGGTTTATGAGGCCAGAAGGACCGCTCCGGGCTCTTTTGCGCTCATCGCCCAGCGTTATTTTAGGACCTATGGCCTAACTGACAAGGAGGGCAGGGAGACCCTGGCCAAGGTAGAGGTCAAGAACCATGATAACGGGAGCCTCTGCCCCAAGGCCCATTTTCATAATAAGATTACCGTGGAGAAGGTCCTCAATGCCCCGGTTATCGCGTGGCCGTTAGGTCTTTTTGATTGCTGCGGAAATAGTGATGGTGCTGCCTGCGCTATTATCACTACAGCCAAGAAGGCCAAAGATTTCCGGCCGGACCCCATCTACCTTAAGGGATTTGGTATCTCCACAGACTCCATGTTACCTCATTTTAGACCGCAATTTAGCTGGACCAGCTTTGACGCTCTGGTCACATCTTCCCATAAGGCTTACGAAATGGCAGGGATCAAGAATCCCCGTGAGGAACTGGACGTGGCCGAGGTGCATGACTGCTTCTCCATTACCGAACTGTTGATCTATGAAGATTTTGGCTTCAGCCCCAGGGGAAGAGCAAAAGAGGATGTTGATTCAGGCTTTTTTACCCGGGAGGGAGGATTACCGGTGAATACAGACGGTGGACTGAAATGCTTCGGGCACCCGATTGGGGCAAGCGGCCTGCGGATGAGCTACGAGATCTATAAACAATTGCAGGGTAAGGCGGATCTGCCGGAGAGACAGATCAAGAATCCAAGGCTGGGTCTTTCCCACACCTTCGGAGGTCCACCCCAGATTAGTGCTGTGGCCATTTTTGGCAATGAGAAGGGATAGAGTGGGAGAGTGCCTAAAGTGCCTAAAGTGAACTAAAGTTGGCTCCTCATTAGAATCTGTGCTGAGATTTTGTCTAGCCTGGACTGTCAACACCGTGTATGAGCGCAAAAGAGAAGCTTTTCTCACTGCTGCAACCCCGGGCTATATGGCTGATGGCTTTGGCATCTGCGCTCCCCATCTCTTCGAGGGCATTGTTGGTTTCAATTAAAGCAAGAGGATGATCCCTTTTCCATAACGTCGGAGCATCGTGGTGAAAACGCTGCAAGGTTCCGGATAGGCTGCTCACCAGCTAACTTGTTGATGCTACTAAGGTTCTCCACTTTTTGAGCCTCGAACGTAGCACAGATTCTAATGAGGAGCCCTAAAGTTAACGGTAATCAAAACCTTAATTTTAGGCACTTTAGGCACTTTAAACTTTAGTTCACTTCTATATTACTATGATCGATTTTACGGAAAAGTTTGACCCAGAAAGGCTTGGCATTGCCACCCATGCCCGAAGGAGCCCCGATAGACCAGCGCTTATTATGAATGATGTCACTGTCACCTATAAGGAGCTTGATAGAGGGACCAACGCCCTGGCCAATGCCCTTTTGCAACTTGGTATCGAGCCAGGAGATCGTATTTCCATCTTAATGCATAACAGCCCGGAGATATTACAGGCGTGGAGTGCTGCTGGAAAAATTGCTGTTACCCCTATTGCCCTTAACTATCGTTTCAAGGAAGACGAGCTGGCCTATATCATAAATGATTCAGAATCCAGGCTCTTGATTTATGGCCATGAATTTGAAGAGGTGCTTGGTGCGGCAAAACCAAAGCTCACTGTAGGGTCATTAACATATATTTGCTCCGGAGGATCTCCATCACCAGGTGTTCTGGATCTCGATGAACTTATAAGGAAGGCTGCTGATACACCTCCTCAGGTGGAAACAGGCTCTCATGGGGTGGCCTCTTCCCTGGTTTATACCTCCGGCACAACGGGGAGGCCAAAGGGTGTTTTCAGAAGAAGCAAAAATCGACTGAATAGCCTGCTTGGATATGCCTATAACTTTGAATCCACCTATGATGATACACATCTTGTGGCCGGTCCCCTTTACCATGCCGCCCCTTATGCCTGGGCCTTGTTTTCCCTGATATTGGGAAATACGGTAGTCATTATGCCCAGGTTTGATGCCGAGAATTTTCTCCGCCTCATCCAGGGGCATAAGGTAACCACCACCTGGGCGGTCCCCACCATGCTCAATCGCATCGTAAATCTGCCGGCCGAGGTGAGAAATCGATACGACAACTCCTGCCTTCGCGTTATGACCGTTGGGGGAGAATCCTTTCCCTTTCCCCTGAAAAAAAAGGTGATTGAGTATTTTGGAGAGGGTAAGATCTTTGAATTCTTTGGGGCGACGGAAAATAGCTGTGTCACCTACCTCAGGCCCGAGGATCAACTCAGAAAACCTGGGAGTTGTGGAAAGGCGGCTATGGGCAACGATATTAAACTCCTTGATGAGAACAAGAACGAAGTCCCGGTTGGAGAAGTCGGGATCATGTATACAAAGAGCGAATTCTTGTTAGATGGATATTACAAGAACCCAAAGGCCACCGAAGAATGCTACCACAACGGCTACTTTACAAT
>Ga0114930_10001421_pt1 | contig 22916 bp, 24 predicted proteins | sample AnhtaG_FD_87300 | JGI IMG/M metagenome (GOLD analysis project Ga0114930, IMG submission 87300) | Deep subsurface microbial communities from Anholt, Denmark to uncover new lineages of life (NeLLi) - Anholt_01485 metaG | ecosystem: Environmental > Aquatic > Marine > Oceanic > Sediment | place... | reverse complement strand
GGGCTTGTCGCCGACATCAAGAACGACTTCATCGGCACCGCCTACTATCCGCTGTCGGCGGCCGAACTTCCGCGCATGAAAGCCGATTTCGACCGCCTCGCACGCCGCGCCGTCGCGTGGATCACCGAAGAGCAGAGGTTTGCCGGCCCCTATGCGCTGCAGCCATCGGCCGACATGCGCTATCAGGGACAATCGTTCGAAGTCGAGGTTCCGCTTCAACTGGAATGGATCACGGCGGGCGATGTCGAACGGATCACCGCAGCATTCCATGCGCAGCATGACCGGCTCTACGGCCACAGCGCTCCCGGCGCGCCGGTGCAGTTGATCAGCCTGCGCATGGTGGTGGTGGGCCCGTCGCCGCAACCGCAATTCTCGGTGCAGCCGCAGCGCGCTAGTCCACCCCAGCCCGTCAAACAGATCGAAGTGTACCTGGACGGCGTCTGGCGCCGCGTGCCGCTCTACCGGCGCGCCGATTTGGGGCACGGGCACCGCTTGGCCAGCCCCTGTGTCGTGGCACAGGAGGACACGACGATCTGCGTGCCCGAAGGCTTCACCGGCGCGGTCGACGCGCACTGCAACATTCTCTTGTCGCTGGGGCAATGAAGGAACACGCGATGCGCATCGACCCGGTGACGCTGCAGATCTTCGCCAACCATGCGCAAGCGGCGGCCGAAAGCATGGCGTTCACGCTGTTCCGCACGGCGCACTCGACTTTCGTGAAGGAGACCGAGGACTTCACGACGGGCCTTGCTACCCCCGACGGCATGACGTTCGCCAGTCCGCGCGACTTGGGGGCCACTTGGTTCATCGGGCTCGATTACGCCAACGCCATTCGCATGATCGCCGGCTACCGTCCGGGCGATATCTGCATCACGAACGACCCGTATAGCGGCTACGTGTGCACTCATACTCCCGACCTGCACATGTGGAAGCCGGTATTCTGGGAGGACGAGCTTGTCGCCTTCTCGGTAAGCCACATCCACAACACAGATGTGGGCGGCGCGGTGCCGGCGTCGTTGTCGCGACAATTGACCGAGGTTCACCAGGAAGGCATCCGAATTCCACCCAACAAGCTGTATGACCAGGGAAAGTTGAACCAGCCTCTGCTCCAGGTGATGCTGAGCAATGTCCGCATGCCCGAGCAGAACCACGGCGATCTGCAGGCGCAAATTGCCGCCATGAACACCGGCGAGCGCAAGGTCCACGACATGGTGCGCAAGTTCGGCGTGGAGGTGTTCCGGCACGGCATTAAGGGCCTGCTAGACCTGGGCGAGCGGCAGGCCCGCAATCTGCTGCGCCGCATTCCCGACGGTGACTATTCCTTCGCCGACTACCTGGACGAAGATGCGCCCGCCGGGGTGCCGGTGCGCTTGGCCTTGAACCTGAAGATCCGCGGCGACGAGGCGATCCTCGACTTCTCGGGATCCGACCCGCAGCTCCAATCGTCGCTCAACGTGCCGACCGGCGGCGCCGAGCGCCACATCCTGTTGATGGTCGGCTATACCTACTGCCTGTACAGCATCGACCCGACGATTCTCCTGAACGGCGGCATCACGCGCCCCGCACGCTGCGTGGTCCCCGAGGGTACGATCCTCAATCCCAAGTTCCCTGCGGCCGTGGGGATGCGCAGCTTGACCTGCGGCCGTTTGCAGGGCGTCACCATCGGCGCGTTCCAGGCGGCGGTGCCCGACTTGCTGCCCGCAGGTCCGGCCGGCAGCAGCGCCATCATGAACGTCAAGACGGTCGACAATCGCAGCGGCCGCCAGGTCATGGCCTCGATCGACCCGATTACGGGAGGAGCCGGCGGCTGGTCGGGCGGGGACGGCGCCGACGGCTCCGGCGCCAACAGCAGCTTCCTCAAGAACACGCCGGTGGAAATCAACGAAACCGAGGTGCCGATCAAGGTGCTGCGCTACGGCCTGGTGCCCGATTCCGGCGGCGCCGGCAAGCATCGCGGCGGACTTGGGACGCTGCTCGAGTTCAAGGTGTTCGCGCCGAACACCGTGGTGACCGCGCGCAACCGGGACCGAACGCGATTCTCGTCCTGGGGCAGCAACGGAGGCAGGCCGGGCTCCACCTCGAGCTTCTGGCGCAATCCGCTGACGGACAACGCCGTCTATCTGGGCAATACCGACGTGGTGCCGCTCGATCCCGGCGACGTGATCCTGGTGACTGCGTGCGGCGGCGGGGGCTGGGGGCCGGCCTGGGAGCGCGACGTCCAGGCGGTACTGTTTGACGTATCGCAAGGCAAGGTAACACCGGAGAACGCGGCCAACGACTATGGCGTGATCCTTCGCGACGGCGCCGTCGACGCAACCGCGACTGCCGCCCGACGCGCGCGCATGGCGGCAGCGGCGCGACCCGGCGTCTTCGCCTTCAACGAGCAGCGCAACGAATACGAGCGCCTGTGGACGCGGGCGAACTATGCGGCATTGACCGAAGTGCTGGCGGGCCTGCCTGTGCATTGGCGCCACTACATGAAGCGCCGAATCTTCGCCGCGGTCGACCAGTTGCCCGCGCATCTCCGGCGCGGCGACGGCAGCGATGTGCGGTGTGCCTTCAAGCTGGTGGCGGACGAGTTCCCGCAGCTCCGGCAGGCCCTGGCAGCGGAGTAGGCAGGCGGTGGACATCCACTTCGAAGGCCAAGCGGTTATCGTCACCGGCGCCGCCCGCGGCATCGGCGGCGGCATCGTCGAGGGTTTCGTCGAACGCGGTGCGCGGACCTGGGCATGCGACGTGCTGGAAAGCGGCTTGATTGCGCTCAAGGCCAAAGCGCGACCGGGGCGCGGCGGAACTCTGGAGACCCGCGCCGTCGACCTGACCCACTCGGAACGGGTCGACGCCTTCGTCGCCGAGGTCGAGCGCGCGTCGGGCGCGGTCGACGTGCTGGTCCATGTCGCCGGCGGAGTCCGCGGCCAGACGAAACAGCCCATCGAGCAGGTCAGCGACGAGGCTTGGCGCGCGATCTACGATGCCAACGTCGCCAGCGCGTTCTACGCCAGTCGGGCCGTGGCACCAAGCATGAAGAAGAAGGCTGGCGGTCGGATCATCGTGATCTCGAGCCGCGCCGGCCTCGGCGTCAGCCTGACCGGCATCCAGTCCTACGCCAGCGCCAAGGCCGCCCAACTCGGCCTGGTGCGCCAGCTCGCGCACGAGTTGGGACCGTTCGGCATAACCGTTAACTCGGTGGCGCCGGGCTTCCTGCGGACCAGCCCGGACTACGAGCGCCAATGGCAATCCTACGGCGCCGACGGGCAGAAGGCGATGATCGAACGGGTGGCGATGCGCCGCCTGGGCGAACCTAAGGACATCGCCCACGCGGTGATGTTCCTGGCGTCGCCTTACGCATCGTGGATCACCGGACAAGTGCTGCCCGTCACGGGCGGCCCGATAGCCTAAACCACACGATCAAGCATGGGCACAAAGAGGAGGCAGAAATGAAACGTATGATCGTTGCACTGGCCGCGGCGATGGCCGTGGCCGCGCCGGCAGCGGGGTGGGCGCAGGGCAAGTACGTCCACGCCAACAACAGCGGTTACGACAACCTCGACCCACACGCGATCTTCGACGTGGGCCGCGCCGCGTCGCGCATCAACTTCTACGACGGGCTGTACCGCTGGGTCGACAATCCGCCGAAGCTGATCCCGTGGCTGGCCGAGAGCCACACGGCATCGGCCGACGGCAAGACCTGGACCTTCAAGCTGCGCAAGGGCGTGAAGTTCCACGACGGCACCGAGATGACCGCCGACGACGTGATCTACAGCATCGAGCGCATGCTGGCGACCAAGAAGGGCGCGTCGTCGCTGTTCCTGCCGATCATCGCGCCGGGCAGCACCAAGGCGCCGGACAAGCACACGGTGGTGTTCACGCTGAAGGAGTCGTCGGCGATCTTCATCTCGACCGTGCCGGAAATCCTGGTCGTCAATTCCAAGCTGGTAAAGGCGAACGAAAAGAACGGCGACTGGGGCGCCGCGTGGCTGGCCAAGAACGTCGCCAGCACGGGCTCGTACAAGCTCAAGCGCTACGATCCGGCGATCGGATTCGTCGGCGAGCGGTTCAAGGACCACTTCGCCGGCTTCCCCGCCAAGGCCTTCGACGAGATCGAGTTCCGCACGGTTCTGGAGACCAACACCCGCGTCCAGGGCCTGATCAAGGGCGATTTCCACGGCACGGACGGCTACCTGCCGTACGACCAGATTCTCAGGCTGAAGCAATCGCAGAACGTGCAGATTCTCGAGCAGGAATCGATGCGCGTGTTCTACTTCTCGATCCACAACGGCCGTTCGCCGATGAGCGACCCTCATTTCCGCAAGGCGCTGGCCTACGCCTTTGACTATGACGGGTTCATCAAGGACATCCTGAAAGGCGCGGTCGCGCGCAATCCCGGCCCGAACCCGAACAACCTGTGGGGGGCGCCCAAGGACCTGAAGGGCTTCACCTACGACCTGGAGAAGGCCAAGGCCGAGCTGGCCTTGGTGAAAGAGCCGCTGCGACCCATCACCATCGGCACGCTGGCGGGCTTCAGCGAAACCGAGCAGGCGGCGACCCTGCTGCAGAACGCGGCGAAAAAGATCGGCATCGAGATCAAGATCGAGTCTGCGCCCTGGCAGGTGGTGCAGAGCCGCATGCAGGACCGCGAGAAGAACTACGACATGGTGCCGCTGTGGAAGAGCACCTACTACGTCGACCCGAACAACTGGGTGGGCGAGCTATACGGCTCACGCTACCTCGGCACGCGCAACTACTCGTACAACAAGGACGCGGAGCTGGATCAGTGGATCAACGCTGCGCTGGCGACCAACGACCAGGAAAAGCGGCGCGCGCTGTACGAGAAGGCGGCGAAGAAGGTGGCCGAGGAGGCCATGGGCATCTTCGTCTACAATACCAAGTGGTACGGCCCGTACGCCGCCAACGTGCAGGGCATCCGCTTCTGCCCGATCGGCAGCGGGCAGGACATGCGCTGGGCCTATTTCAAGTAGACGCGGACATCCGCGAGGCCACCGGCGGCGCCCGTTCGCTGGCGGGCGCCGCCGGAATTTTCTAGGGTTGCCGACATGCGCCGCCTGGAAATGATCCTTTCGCGACTGGCTTGGTTCGTGCCGACCCTGGCCGGGTTGGTCGTGATCGTCTTCCTGATCTCGAACGTCATCCCTACCGATCCCGTGCGCATCCTGCTGGGCGAGAACGCGACCCAGGAGCAGGTCGAGGCCATGCGGGTCAAGCTCGGCTACGACAAGCCGCTGCCGGTCCAGCTTGCGCGGCATTTCCGCGACGTGCTGTTGGGCGACCTCGGCGTCAGCATCTACACCCAGCGGCCGATCTCCGAGGATCTGGCCAAGCGCCTGCCCGCCACCTTGGAGCTGACCCTGGTGGCGATCGCCCTGTCGATCGCGCTCGGCATTCCATTGGGCGTCGTGTCGGCGCTGCGGCGCAACTCCGCCGTCGACCATGCCTTGCGCGTAGTCAGCGTGTCCGGCCTCGCCATCGCCGCGTTCTGGCTGGCGATGGAGCTGCAGTTCCTGTTCTCGATGAAGCTGCGCATTGCGCCGCTCAACAACCGGATCGACGGCTTCGGGCCGGAGGCGGTCACCGGCCTCTTTATCGTCGACTCGCTGCTGTCCTGGGACATGGAGTCGCTGCGCAGCGCAGTCTCGCATATCGCGCTCCCGGCCCTGACCCTGGCGCTGCCCGCGGCCGCGACTATCGTGCGCTTCACCCGCGCCGGCGTGCTGGAAGTCATCAACAGCAACTATGTGCTTTACCAACGCGCGATGGGCATGCCGCTCGGGCTGATCGTTTGGAAATACGTGCTGCGCAACGCGCTGATTTCGACCGTGACGCAGATCGGCCTGATCTTCGGCGTGCTGCTGACCAATGCCGTGGTGATCGAGACGGTGTTCGACTGGCCGGGCCTCGGCACCTTCGCCGTGCAGTCGATCCTGCAGTCCGACCACAAGGCGATCATCGGCTTCACGATCTGGACCGGCGCGTTGATCGTGATCGTCAACCTGCTGGTCGACATCGCGCATTCGATCATCGACCCGCGGGGCGCGCGATGACGTGGGCCTGGCGGCGCGCCTTCCGGCGGTTCGTCGGCGACCGGGCCGCGGCGCTGGGCACGGCGCTGATCCTGGTGCTGATCCTCTGCGCCGTGTTCGCGCCTGTGCTCGCGCCGTTTCCGGGCGACGTCGGCGACTTCCATACCGCCAACCGCCTGCATCCGCCGGACGGCGTGAACTGGCTCGGCACCGATCGCATGGGCAGCGACCTGCTCAGCCGCATCCTGTTCGGCGCGCGCATCACCATCGCCATCGCCATCATCGCCGTCGGCACGGCCCTGGTCATCGGTGTGCCGATCGGATTACTGGCGGGGTACTACGGCGGTTGGCCCAGCAATCTGCTGATGCGCGTCTCGGATATCTTCTTGGCCGTGCCGCAGATCGTGCTGGCGATCGCCATCGCCCAAACTCTGGGCCCCTCGATCGAAAATGTGATCCTGGCGCTGAGCATCACCTACTGGCCGTTTTGGGCGCGGCTGGTATACGCCGAGACTCGCTCGCTGAAGAACGAGGTGTTCATCGAATCCGCTATCGCGCTTGGCGCGTCGCCCTGGCGGGTGATGGCGCTGCACATCCTGCCCAACATCGCCTCGGCGATCATCGTGCGCACCTCGATCGGCATGGGCGCGACGATCCTCACTGCGGCGGCTTTGGGCTTTCTCGGCCTGGGCGCGCCACCGCCCGCGCCGGAATGGGGCCGCATGATCGCCGAGTCGCGCGAATTCCTGCCCGAGGCTTGGTGGTACGCGACCGCGCCGGGCATCGCCATCTTCCTGGTTGTCATGGGCTTCAACCTGCTGGGCGACGGCTTGCGCGACATTCTCGACCCGCGCATCCGCCGGGGAGGCGGGGCGAAGTGACGGCGCTGCTGGCGGTCGAGGACCTGGCGCTGGGCTTCGCCACCGATGCCGGCCTCGCCCAGGTGCTTGACGGCATAACCCTCGCGGTCGAGCGCGGCCAGGTCTTGGGCTTGGTAGGCGAAAGCGGCTGCGGGAAGACCACCCTTGCCCGCGCCATTCTCGGCGTCCTACCGGCACACGCGACGCGGATTTCCGGCGGCCGCATCCTCTTCAAAGGTCAAGACCTGCTGACCGCCGATCCCGAGACCGTGAACCGCGAGGTGCGCGGCCGCGCTATTACCTTCATCCCGCAGGACCCGTTTACCAGTTTCAACCCCGTGTTCACGGTCGGCGCGCAGATCATGGAGGTCATGAAGTGGAAATCGCCGCGCCGGACCGAGGCGGAATGGGGCGGCAAGCTGCCGCCGCTGGCGACGCGCTATCCTGCCGGCCGGCGGCAAAGCGACTTCAACGCGGTGATCGAACTGCTCGACGCGGTGCAGTTGCCGCAGCCGCGCCAGCTCCTACGCAAGTATCCGCACGAGTTGTCGGGTGGCCAGCGCCAGCGCTTGATGATCGCCATGGCGCTCCTGCCCCAGCCCGACCTGGTAATCGCCGACGAGCCGACCACGGCGTTGGACGTCACGATCCAAGCGCAGATCCTCGGTCTGATTCGCCGCCTCGCGACCGAGCACAACGTCGCGGTGCTGCTGACCACGCATGACCTCGGCACGGCCTATGAGATTTGCGACGCTATCAACGTAATGTACGCCGGTCAGGACGTGGAATCGGCGCAAGTCGAGCGTTTCTTTGCCGCCCCGGCCCATCCCTATACGACCAAACTGCTGGCCAGCCTGCCGCGCGCGGCCGGCACCGCCAGCGGAATTCCCGGCGAGGTGCCGCTCCTGATCGCGCCGCCCAGCGGCTGTCGTTTTCATCCGCGTTGCGACCGAGCCGCTGCGCAATGCCGCGAGACTCGCCCGCCGGTCGATCAGTTTGGCGCCGGGCATTGGGTGCGCTGCTACCATCCGCACCGTGACGTCGAATGACGCCCCCGATTCTTAGCGTGCGCAACCTGCGGCGTCATTTCACCGTGCGCGGGCCATTCAACCGGCGTATGGGGTCGATCAAGGCCGTCGACGACGTTTCGTTCGATCTGATGCCGGGCGAAATATTCGGCTTGGTGGGTGAATCCGGCTGCGGCAAGTCGACCCTGGGCAAGACCATCATGGGCATCCACCGCCCCGACGCAGGCGAGATCTGGTTCGGCGGCCAGCAGATCGCCCATCTGCCGCCGGTCGGCGCGCGCGCGGTGCGTCGGAACCTTCAATACGCCTACCAGGACCCTGGCGCGTCGCTCGACCCGCGCTGGAAGATTGGCCGCTCGCTCCATGAGCCGCTGGCGATCCACAGCGCGCTCGCCCCAACCGAGCGCGAGGCGCGCATCCGCGACATTCTCAAGGCGGTCGGCTTGCCGGAAACGCATCTCGACCTCTATCCGCATGAGATTTCTGGCGGTCAGCAGCGCCGCGTCGGCCTCGCGCGCATTCTCACACTTCACCCGAAGGTGGTCATCCTCGACGAGCCGACATCGGGCCTCGACGTTTCAGTGCAGGCGACAGTACTGTCGCTGTTCCGCGGCCTGCGGAAGACCTTCCAGCTCACCTATGTCTTCATCAGCCACGACCTTGCCGTCGTGCGCATGATGTGCAGCCGCGTTGCGGTGATGTATTTGGGTCGCATCGTGGAAATGGGGCCGACCGACGCGATCTTCGACCGGCCGCGGCACCCCTATACCAGGTCGCTTCTCGCTGCCATTCCCAAGATCGGCGGCGCGCGCGTGACCAGAGACTTCTGGCTGCAGGGCGAGCCGCCCGATCCCGGGAATCTCCCTAGCGGCTGCCGATTTCGGACGCGCTGCCCCAAGGCTGCCGACGTGTGCGCGCACCAGGAACCTGCCCTGTCTACGGCGGAGCATGGCTCGGTCGCGTGCCATTTCCCGGAGTAGTCTGCTGCGCCCTGTTGCGGCCCAACCAAAAGGAAACACATCCTGGCGGGCTGCCGCCAAGGATTCGACATATTCGGTTGCGTGAATCTGCAACACTCAACCCCCGCCTTTCTTTGCAGATTCGTGCGATGCAGTTGAGATCGCGGATTTACCACGAGCCGGACAGCTGCGCGCGTAGTGCTTCGCGTTCTTTGGCCTGCTTGCGGATGGGCTGCCGCAATGCCGATTCGTGCTTGTCCTCGAACGCGCGCCACTCCTTGGGATGCTTGTCTTCCAACGCGCTGCAGCGCTGGCAGGAACAGCACGGCGTCGCGTGGCACTACATCGCACCAGGCAAGCCGATGCAGAACGGCTTCGTCGAGTCGTTCAACGGCCACTTGCGCGACGAATGCCTGAACGAGCACCCGTTCAGCAACCTGAAGGAGGCTTGCCAGATCATCGAGGCCTGGCGGATCAACTACAACACCAACCGGCCGCACACGAGCCTGGGCGGGCTCACGCCGGCCGAGTTTGCAATCCGCCCCACTGAGGGGCATAAGCGGAACGGACTCTCCTTATGAACGAGGGCATATCGGGGAGCAGGTCAGTCGCCACGCAGTACCATGAACTGCAAGTCTACCGTCCGGACATAATCATCCCGTTCGGAATCCTATCCATGCTCATTCAGGCGGCTCTTCTTTCCTGGCTGTTCCCCATGGTCGGGCAGCGCCTGGGCACGGCGTGGCCCCGGCAGGGGTTGCTTTTCGGGCTTGCGACAGGCGCATTCGCTTGGTCTCTTTCCGCTGTGGCCGTGTCGGCTAAACACGTGATGGCTTCCGTGCCGCTGTACCTAGCCTTGGAAACAGGCTTCACGGCCATACAGTACCTCGTAGTCGGCCAGCTCATCGCATTCGTCTATCGACGCCGTCCCTAGCGCGCCATGTCGCACGATGAAGCCGGCCCCAAGAGTGGGGCCGGCTTCGACCGGATCGCGGCCGGGCTGAGGTGCGGCTACCTGCTGAACCGCTGGAGCTGATCGTACTCGCGCAGATCCACTGGGAGCAGGGGCGAGGTGGTCTTCTCCTGGGCCTGGCTCTGGCACTGGTCGCGCTTCGCCTTCACCGTGATGCCGTCGCAGTTGAGCGTGATGGTCTTCTTCGGCTGCTGCGCCTGGGAGCGCAACGCGTTCTGCTGCCGAATCTCCTGGCGTTCCTTCGCCTGGGCGTTGGATTCGGCCTGCGCCACCGTTGCGCCGAGCACCATTGCCGTCAAGCCTGCGAATAGGGCGTAGCGAGTCATGGTCGCTCTCCTTGTTGAAATTTCAGTTCTTCGACGCGATCCGCTGAAGCAGGGCTCGACCGCGCTGCGCTCCAGATAGACCCATTGAGATCATTCCCGAAGTAAACAGACGTAATAAAGGGCTCAAGAAAAAGTGACGGTTGCCCGTGTAACCGTCGAATCGCTGCCTCGCAGCGTTTCTTCTTCAACGCAGCGTCACAAGTGCGCCGTTGGTCGAGACCATCGACATATGCTGGACCCACCAGGAACCCGACTCTTCAAGCGCAGCCAGAACTGCGGAGGCACGGACTGCAGATCAAATGCTGGTCGTCAGTTCAATCAGCCAATCCGGCGACCAAGAGACCAAAAGCGCCTCGACGTGCTTGTCCAGCCCGGTGATCACGAGAAGGCCGATCGCCAGCAGGACTCCGCCCAAAACCCATCGCCCTGCTTGCGCGACCGACAGCACTTGCTTGCGGCGCTCCAGGAGGATTCGACGCGAGCCATACGCAAGCAGCAACAACGGCGTCGCCGCGCCGATGCCGAACGCGAGCATCACCAAACTCACGCGTACCAGCGACTCTTGCCGCGACGCCAGTGTGATCGCAACGCCGAGCGTTGGGCCGGTACAAGGCGCCCAGACGATTCCCAGAAGCGACCCTATCGCGAACTGGCCGGCCAGGCTGTTGGCTTCGAAGCGCCGGGAGAAGAGTTCGGCAGTGCCGGAAACCGGCGCCACGACCCCGGCAAACCGCGCTTGGAGCGGGGCTGCAACGAGCAACGCCCCGAACCCCAGCATCAGGGCGCCGGCGGCGATCCGTGTCGTTCCCGAACCGAACCCGGCGGCGAGCCCGATGGACCCCAGCACCATTCCCGACAAAGTGAACGATGCCACGAGCCCGCCGCTCATCGCCAAGGGACCGAACCGATGCGCTTGGAGCGCGCTCGCCAGGATTATCGGTGCCAACGGCAAGACGCAGGGCGCAAGCACGGACAGCAACCCTGCGGCGTAGCTCGCAAGCAGCTCCGGCACGAACAGCCACCCGAAGACCGGCTGGAGAAAGGCTCTCCCTACGACGATGCCTGCGCCAACAGCGCTTCCATCCGGGCGCGGTCGGTAACGAAGGAGTGGCGCCCGATTTCCTTGGTGCCTTTGAAGACGACCTGCGTCGCCTGCGACCCGATCTTCAACAGCTTAAGCGCGTCCGGTTGCCGGTCGTAGTCGACCATGAATGCGGCGATACCGGCGTGCTTAGGATCCTTCAGCAAGGCATCTTCCACTGGCTTCATCCTTTTGCACACCGCACACCAGTCTGCATGGACGGTCACCAGGATCGTCTTGCCCTCGGCCTGCGCCCGCTCGAAAGCCGCGTGCGTGAAGGGTTCAACTTCACCGGCCTGGGCCGGCTTGGCCACGGCCGCCGCTATTGCGGCTATCAAAGCAACCAAGATCATGATTGCGGGGCGCCTGTTCATCTCCTGCCTCACTTCTTGCCTCCGTGGCGGTCAACCGGTCGATGCATTGCCGTACCGCGCAGCGCGTGGATAACCCGCAACTCCTATCACCCACCCGAATGACTGTGGCATCACGAGCGCGCGACTTTGCGCGAGTTGCGTTTTTTCGTTGTTCGCTGATGCACCCCCGAAGGGCGGCAAGCGTTTCGTGATCACTTCTGTGTGATCATGTTCTCGGCAAATTGTGTTCCGCGCCCAAGCGAAGTGTGGACTATCTCACGCACTAAATCCGGCGCAGCCCGCGTGCCGGGCGGCCGAGCGTGGGCTTGGGTGAAGCATGCAGCCACAGCTCCGCACGTCGCCGACGCCAGCCGTCTCAAGCCCGCATTTCATAGAGGCGTTTCCAGGCGCTTTGTCGCCCGAGGCATGCCGATCCATCATCGCGCGGTTCGACGCGGATTCGCGCAGCTTTCCCAGCCGCACACAGAGCCGCCTGGTTCCGCTGATCCGCAGCGGTACGATGTTGAACGCCGCAGAGCTGCCGGAGTGGTTGGACGTGCTCCGGGAGGTCGAACGCGCGATTCGGCGGCACCTGCCGATCTACGCGGCCAAGTATCCGGCATTCCAACATCTGGCCAGGCCCGAGAACCACATCATTTCGCCGGCCCTGCTCGAACGGATCGAGCCAGGGCAAGGCTACGGCTACCACATCGACGCGGGGCCCTGGGGCACGCACGACCGGCAATTGGCTACGTTGATCTATCTGGCCGACGTTGCCGAGGGAGGGTTCACCGAATTCCCCTATCAATCGGTCAGGGTCCAGCCGCGGCAGGGCCTGCTGGTCATGTTCCCTCCGTTTTGGACCCACCTGCACCGCGGCGCGCCGCCGATATCGAACACAAAATTCAACATCACGAATTTCGTCATGGTGCGGCCAAACATGGCGGTTGCGGCATAACGACCGGCGCCAGCGGCCATCGAGGCCGGCGCTGCGGGCCCGGGTTCACCTATCGCATGAAGTGGCGCAGCAAACGCTTGGCACCGTCGGTGTCCCAAAGCGCTGCGCCCGGGACATAGCCCCTGATTGTCCCTGCCGCGTCCGCGAGATACGAGATCGGCATGCGGTAGAGCGCGAAGGCGGCTCCGTTCTGATTGTCGACGTTGAAAAACCCGATCCGTTCAGTCGGATCCAGGTAAGGTATCAGCCGCCGCAATCCAAGCTTTTGCACAAACGGAGCGACGACAGCCGCGCCTTCGCGATCCATGGAAACCGCGGCGACTTCGGCCGGTTCGCCGGCAACCGCCGCGGCCAGTCGCTCCAGTCTTGGCAGCTCGGCCACGCACGGAGCGCACCAGCTCGCCCAGAAGTTCAGCAATACGGCCCTGCCGCGAAACTTGCCAAGATTGGTGACCGCCCCGTCCAGCCGGCGCATCGGCACCGCGGGCGCCTGCCGCGCCGGGGCCAGGGCCACAAAGCCATGGCTGCCGCGGAAAACCGGGGGACCGTCCTGCGGCGTCGTACCCGAGGTTGCGCTGGCGAACGGCGCAAGCGTGCTACCAAGCGCCGAAAGTAAGGTCGCGCCGAGGCCGCGCTGCGCTTGCCGCCTTGACATTCCCATTGGGCGGCCCCGGCGATCAGGCATCCGGGATGCCCTCGCGCCGATCCGGCGAACTCCGATGCCCGATTTTCAGGTCGCGTGGCCCATGACCGGCCACCTGGAGCCGATCCACGCGAACATCCGACGGCCAAAGGCGCCCGCCAACGCGGTTATCATTGCCGCTACGCCAAGATTCCACAACAACACCATCACGGTGGCGTCGATATTATGGAAGATCGACAACGCAGTCGCCGCGATTCCGGCGATAGCCAATCCGCCGGATAGGGCGACGGCCCCGGGCCGCAGCGGCGCCGCATGACGCAACATCACAAGCATCAGCAACGACAAAGGCAAGCTGGTCAGCAGCAGGGTGGCGAAGCATTGAGCGGCCGTTCCCAGCCGCATCCCAACCGGATCAAGGCTTACCCAGTTGGTCAGACATCCATAGCCGACGGTCGATGCCCACAAAGCAACCCCGGGCACGGGCAGGAATCCCCACCAACGCGACCGATCCGGCAGACTGAGGTAGAACGCCGCTACAGCCGCCAGCACGCCGCTGGCAAGCGCGCCGGAGAGCCGAAGCGCAAAGATCGACTCCGTCAAGCGTTCGGAAATGTCCTCCCGAACGCCAAGAAGAATCGCGAGCAGGACCAAGATCAAAGCTGCCAACAGCAGCCACACGGCGACGCGAACAAGCGGCGGCCGCAGACGCCTTACGGGACCGGCGGTCGCAGACAACGATTCGATCAGGTCCGGCGTCGTGATCACGGTCGGTCAGCGCTCCTCACCGAGTAGCTTCCTTAAGGCCTTCAGCGCCCGGTGGGACGCCACTTTCAGCGCCGACACCGACATTCCGCTTTCTGCGGAGGCTTCCTTCAACGACATTTCGCGCAACTTCAGCATGGTAATCGCCTGACGCTGGCCGGATGGCAGCCGGTCTATCGCCTGCTTGAGCGTCCCGCGGTCCAGCAGTTCCTCCCCTAAGTTCGCTTCGACCGGCCAATTGGTTTCATGCCAAAAGTCGAATTCGACCCTGTTCTGCTCGGTTCGTCGGCTCCGCCGCTTGTGATCGGCGATCCGCCGGCAAGCGATCGCGACGATCCAGGGGCCAAACGGCCTGCTCGGCTCATAGGTATGGCGAATGGAATGCAACGTCAGAAGCGTATCCTGGACGACATCTTCGACGTCCGCCTGGGCTATCCCCTGCCGGCGCGCCAGCGACCGGACATAGGGTGTGATTTCCTGGAGCAACTGCCTATAGGCCTGACGGTTGCCCTGCTGGGCGCGCGCCATCAGCCAGGACCAGTCAGACTGGCCGGGCGAAGCGGCTCCTTGCCGAAACTGCGGTTGTTGTGCCATCCCTGTCTTTCAGCGTTCGGTGCTGCGCTGCCGCGACGGCTGCCTCACGCGGTCGTGTTCGTCGGTCGTCTCCGAAGGGGCCGATCGTTCCGTAACCTTCATACACCCGCCAGCGAACCTCACTAAGACTGTCCCTGCCGGGACAGCTTCAACAAACCGTGAGGTGACCAGATGAATCGCACCGTGCTCGTACCTTCCGTCCTGGCGATGGCTTTGAGCTTCGCGCTGGCGTCTGTGCCGGCGTCCGCCCAGACGGACCCCAAGAAGGCGACCATGGACCGGATGACCAAAAGCAACCTCGAGAAGTGCTATGGCATCGCCGCGAAAGGCAAGAACGACTGCGCCGAGGGCGCCCATTCCTGCGCCGGCCAGGCCAACGTCGATCGCGACAAGGGTTCGTTCGTTCTGCTGCCCAAGGGCGACTGCGGCAAGATCGCCGGCGCCAGCCTCAAGGGCGCATAAGACCTCACGGCTCGACGGTGTCATCGCCCTCGACACACGGGCCGGCACTGCGCGGTCCGATCCCCGTTTCCGCGGGGATCGGACTGCGCTTTCCGCATCATCAGTCGGTCCTTGATACGCGGCCGGCCGTGGGGTGGCTCGAGGTCCACACGGAAAACTACATGGGTGGCGGCCGACCGCTCGAGTTCCTGACGGCGATCCGGCGCGACTACGCGATATCGTTGCATGGCGTCGGCTTGTCCCTCGGCAGCGCCGAGGGGATCGATCGGAAGCATCTTGAAGCCGTGCGGCGCGTGGCCGAGCGCCTCGACCCCTGCGCGGTGTCCGAACATCTGTCCTGGAGCGTGGTGGGCGGCATCTACCTTGCGGACCTATTGCCCTTGCCGATGACCGAAGAAGCACTCAGGGTGATCTGCCGCAATATCGACGAGACGCAGGAGCGATTGGGACGCACCATCCTCATCGAAAATCCGTCGTCCTACATTCGCTACCGGCATTCGACGATCCCGGAATGGCAGTTTCTTGACGCAGTCACCGTACGCACCGGGTGCAACGTCCTCTGCGACGTAAACAACATCTACGTCAGCGCCTGCAACCACGGGTTCGACCCGTTGGCCTATCTGGATGGGCTGCCTGCCACTCGCGTCGGCGAGATTCATCTAGCCGGCCATACGGCTCGAACGCTTGCCAACGGCGCAACGGTGCGCATTGACGATCATGGCTCCCGCGTCATCCCTGCCGTGTGGTCGCTGTACGACGCGGCACTGGCGCGGTTCGGGCGGGTGCCCACGCTGATCGAATGGGACACGGACGTCCCCGATCTCAGCGTCCTCGTGGCGGAAGCGGCCGAAGCGCAACGCCGTCTCGATCAAACCGGCCGGAGGACTGGCAATGCCGCCGAAGCTGCTTGAAGTGCAACGGGCGTTTGGCGACGCGATCTTTCGAGACGAAGCGCGCTTAGCCGATCATATCGCCGACAACGGAATTGCCGCGGCCGACCGTCTGCGGATCTACCGCAATACCGCATTTTCGGTTCTCACCGATGCACTACGGCTCGTGTATCCCTCGGTGAGTCGGATTGTCGGTACTGAGTTCTTCGACGGCGCCGCGGCCTTTTTCATTCGCAGGCATCCTCCGACGGACGCCTATCTCGGCAACTATGGGGGGGAGTTCGCAAAGTTCCTGTCCGGGTTCAAACCGGCATCGGGCGTGCGCTATCTAGCGGACGTGGCGCGGTTCGAATGGGCCCTGAACGTGGCGGCCAACGCATTGGATGCGGCTGCGGTCGATCCGACCGCCCTCGCATCCCTCCCCCCCTCGGCGCACGATGCCGTACGCTTCGTGCCGCACAGCTCCGTAAGCTTGCTGGAGCTGAAGTACCCGGCCGATCGCATCGCCGACGCCGTCATGGCGCGCGACGATACCGCGATGGCGGCGATCGATCTCGACTCGGGCCCGGTCTGGTTGGTCGTCCATCGCGGCGTCGACGGCGTCGAGGCCAGGCGATTTGGCGAGACGGAATGGCAGTTCATGGCGCGGCTTTGCGCCGGCGCGCCCCTGGGCGCGGTGACGGCCGCCTATCCCCAAGTCAAGGCCGGACCGCTGCTCGCCGACCATCTCTTGCGCGGGCGCTTTTGCCGGTTTTCCGTGTCACGCGAACTGCCGGAGGAGACTTCATGAAGCTCGTTCCGACTGCGACCAGCGCGACTGGCCAGCGAAGCACCGGGGGGATTTCCGCCGCGGTCGAGAAGACCTTCGCGTTGCTCGAAGCGGTGCCGTACGCACTGCTGGCGTTGCCCCTGCGGGTCGGGGCCGCCGCCGTGTTCTGGAACTCGGCGATGTCGAAGCTGGCGAACTGGGATACGACCCTGATGCTGTTCGAGGATGAGTACAAAGTGCCGCTTCTGGCGCCGGAAGTCGCCGCGAACATGGCGCTGGCCGTCGAGCTGGTGTTCCCGCCATTGCTGGTGCTTGGACTGCTGACCCGGCCGGCGGCGGCGGTGCTGCTGGCCATGACCGCGGTGATCCAAATCTTCGTCTACCCCGGCTCCTGGCCCACCCACATTCAATGGGTTGGAATGCTCCTGGTGCTGCTGTGCCGCGGCCCGGGAGCCATCTCGATCGACCACCTGCTGCGGCGGCGACTGCTCCCCGGCGCCGCGGCCGCCGCGAAACCGTAACCGGACTTGGTGATGCATGGTGCGACCAAGATCGCTATTCGCGGGTATCGCGGTCATCGGGCTGCTCTTCTTGATTGCGGCCGCTACCGCGGGCCGGGCAGACCCGGAGTCGTGGCGCTCCGAGTGGCCGAGGACCGACTTTTCGCGGCGTTCGATCTCCTTCGACGAGATCCTCTCGGGCGGCCCCCCGAAGGACGGCATCCCCGCCATCGACAATCCCCAATTCGTTGCAGCCGCGGATGTCCGCGACATTCCGCCGCGAGAGCCCTTGATCTCTGTCAGCATCGGTGACGACGCGCGCGCCTATCCGTTGCGCATCTTGATCTGGCATGAAATCGTCAACGATACCGTGGGCGGAATCCCGATCGCGGTGACGTGGTGCCCGCTGTGCAATTCGGCCGTGGTGTTCGACCGCCGCTTGGACGGGCGGGTATTTACGTTCGGCACCACCGGAAAGCTGCGCCACTCGGATTTGGTCATGTATGACCGGCAGACGGAAAGCTGGTGGCAGCAGTTTCTGGGCGAAGGAATCGTCGGTGCGTATACGGGCGCGGTGCTCAAGACTCTGCCCTCACGCGTGGAATCGCTTGCCCGGTTCAAGGCGCGCTTCCCGGTCGGCCGCGTGTTGGCTCCGCCGGCCGCATCGGGTCGACCCTACGGCAAGAACCCCTATTCCGGCTACGACACGTCGGCGGTGCCCGTGCTCTATCGCGGAGACTACTCCGGCAAGGTCCCGCCTCTGTCGCGCGTCGTCGTAGTCGGCGAAGACGCGTGGCCCCTCGACGACCTGATGAAGCGCCGGCGCATCGAAGCGGGCGAGTTGGTACTGACCTGGGAGCCCGGACAGGCCTCCCCGCTTGACGCCGACTCGATTGGGGCCGGCCGCGAAATCGGCAACGTCGTCGTCCAACGGCGAGTCGGCGGAACGCTGGAAGATGTCGTGCACGACGTAAGCTTCGCGTTCGCATTCCATGCCTTCCGGCCGCAGGGGCGCCTGCATGCGGACTAGCCCACGGCCAGCCCGTCAACCAGCGATGTTCCGTTCGGCCGCCAGCGGGGCGCAAGAGGCATGCAATGACGAAGAGGACTTTGCGCTACACCGTCATTGCCATGATGGTGACCTTGATGGCCGTGCCTTGCGCGTTGGCGGCGTGGTCCCTTGCCTGGTCCCTTGGCGCCGCCGCGGAACACAGCGTCTGGCCCCTCACCGTCGACGGTATCGAGGCGTTCATGCGGCAATGGGGTGCACTGAGCGCCGTCGCCTCGATCGCGCTCATGGTCTTGCACTCGTTTGTGCCGCTGCCGGCCGAGGCGATCGCGATCGCCAACGGCATGTTGTTCGGTGCGGCATGGGGAGTCGCGGTGACGTGGATCGGCGCCATGATGGGCGCCAGTTGCGCCTTCGCCACCGCGCGCTACCTTGGGCGACCGCTGGGAAATCGCCTCGTTTCGAAGCGATATTGGCAAGAAATCGCGAACTGGCGCGGGGATCCCTCGACACTGCTGTTGGTTCGGTTGATCCCGATCATTTCATTCAATCTTGTGAATTTCGCGGCCGGGCTTACCGGCATCGGCTGGCCGACCTTCCTGTGGACGACCGGCCTGGGGATTCTGCCGATTACCGTGGCCAGCGTGGTCATGGGCAATCTGCTTCTCTTGGTGCCGTGGCCTTTTTGGGTGGCCGGGGCCTTGGGCCTGATCGTGATCTGGTACACGATCCATGCGATCGCGAGGCGCCGTTGCCCCGCGCATTCGCTTTCGCATTGTGGCGCTGCCGTGCTGCTACGAAGCCGACGTCGGGCGGGCGAATGACGGGATATATCTCCGCGAGTCAGCGGCCGGCGCCACCGACAGGACGATCGCGCGGCCGCGTTCCAGCGGACGCGACGCCGGCAGGCGACAAGGATTGCCTTGTTCCGGAAACCGTGAGTTGAACGTGTATCGCGTTAGCGGCCCCCACGTTGCTGCCGCGCGAGCCGGAAATGCCCCCGCCGCAACGGGAGCGGAGCGCCGGGCATCCTCGACCGCCGCCGCCCCCGCAGCAGCCACCGTGGGTGCACCGCCGGAGCCAGTTATCCTGAAGGTTGCGGGGAAACCGCCGCTCAAGGGCGTTCGGGCGTGCGTGTTCGATGCGTACGGCACGCTTTTCGATTTCGCGTCGGCGACCGCACGATGCCGCGACGTGCTGACGGACAAGACCGACAGGCTGACGGCTCTGTGGCGCGACAAACAGCTGCAGTACACTTGGCTTCGTTCGATGCAGGGCCACTACGTCGATTTCCTCAAGGTGACCGGCGATGCCCTCGATTACGCGATGGAAACGCTGGATATCTCGGATGCAAAGCTGCGGCACAGGCTGATCGAGCTCTACCTAAACCTGAAACCGTTCCCCGAGGTCAGGAATGTGCTGCGCGCCTTGAAGGACGCCGGATTCGTGACCGCGATCCTGTCGAACGGCTCGCCTTCGATGCTCGCGGCGGCCGTCGAAAACGCAAGGATCGGCAAGCTCCTCGATGCGGTCCTCTCCGCCGATGCAGTGGGCGTCTACAAGCCGGACCGCAGGGTTTACCAGCTTGCGGTCGAACGCCTGAACGTTGCGGCCAATGCGATCTGCTTCCAATCTTCCAATGCGTGGGATGCCTATGCCGCTTCGGCATTCGGCATGCGCGCAGTGTGGTGCAACCGCTACGGCCAACGGCCGGAGCGCCTCAAGGGCAGCCCCGACCGGATCGTCGCTTCGCTGGCCGAGCTGCCGGCCATACTCGGCATTCCCGAATGATCGTGCGGCCCGCCTCATCGGTCTCCGGGATCGTTGAGCGGACATACGACGCGGCACGGCGACTGTTCCCCACCATCGCGTCCACTGGCGAGCCCCCTGGATCCGCGCCCCTACCCACCAAAGTCAGACTCGCCCTGGCCGAGGAGCAGCATCAGGGCGAATGGCTGATCGGCTGGGTTCAGGCGGCCGCCGTACTGAGTTGGGCGCTGCTCTACGCGATCTCCCGAAAGACATTCCCGCCCACCGCGCCGTTCGAGCCGGTGCCCTGGACGCTCGGCATCTACGGCCTGTTTATCGCCGGCAAGCTGTTTCTCGCCTACGAACGCCAACTGAAGGACTGGCACGTCGCGCTATCCATCGTTGTCGACGTTTCGGTGCTCATGGTCCTCATCTGGAGCTTTCACATTCAATACCAGCAGCCGCCAGCGTTCTATCTCAAGGCACCGACGCTGCTCTACGTGTTCATCTTCATTTCCCTCAGGACGCTTCGCTTCGAACCGCGTTGGGTGGTCCTGGCGGGCGCCATCGGCGCGTTCGGCTGGGTTGTCCTGCTGATATATGCCGTCGCGGCCGATCGCGGCGCCTCGGTGATCACGCACGACTACGTCGCCTACATGAACTCGTCGCTTGTGCTGCTGGGCGCCGAGTTCGACAAGATCATTTCGATCCTGATGGTCACGGCGGTACTGGCGATCGCGCTGCACCGCGCACGCAGGCTGCTCGCTCAATGCATCGCCGACCACATGGCGGCCAGCGAGCTGTCCCGGTTCGTTGATAGCGGCGTTGCGCGAAAAATCGCCGGGTCCGATGTTTCCATCGTACCGGGACAGGCCGAAATGAGATCGGCGGCGGCCGTGTTCGTCGACTTGCGCGGTTTCACCCCCCTGGCGCATCGCCTGCCGCCCGCCAGCGTGATGGCGCTTCTCGCGGAATACCAGGGGCGAGTGATTCCGATCGTTCAGCGCTTCAATGGGTCCATCGACAAGTTCATCGGCGACGGCATCCTCGCGAGTTTTGGCGCGGTAGCCCCGAGTTCCACCTATGCCGCCGATGCCTTTCGCGCGGTGGAGGCTATTGCCGCTGAGCTTCGGCGATGGCAGGAGGAACGCCGCAAGGCGGGACTGGCCGCCCCCGCGGGCGGCATCGGCGTGATGTGCGGCGAGATCCTGTTCGGGGCCATCGGAAACGAAAGCCGACTCGACTACACGGTGATCGGAGATGCCGTGAACATGGCCGCAAAGTTGGAAAAGCACACGAAGGCGGAAAAGGTGATGGCGCTGACCGACGTCCGATCGTTCAACCTGGCGCGATCGCAGGGCTATGCGCCGCTCGGCGCCCTGCGGCCCCGAAACCAACGTCAGATCGAAGGCGTTGACTACCCGATGGACCTGGTGGTGGTGGTGGCAGGTTGATCGAAGAGCGGCATCTCGCCGATCGAAACATCGGAATACTGGCTTTCGGCGACTGCAAAGCAAACACGCCCGGGAGCGGGTCCGCGGGCGTGCAAGCCTCGTTGGTTGCGGGGAGAGGATTTGAACCTCTGACCTTCAGGTTATGAGCCTGACGAGCTACCGGGCTGCTCCACCCCGCGGCACCAGAGAGAAGGAGACGAATAGGCTGCGGCGCGTTGGCCGGCGTTGCGGCGGCGTTCGAGGGTTTTCTGGTCTGGGCGCGCGGAGTTGCCCCCGCGCCTGGCGTTCGGATCGGCGCCCGGCTTCGCCGAAGCCTGTCCTTGGAAGACCTGGCAGCGACCGACTCTCCCGCGTCTTGAGACGCAGTACCATAGGCGCTGGGGGCTTTCACGGCCGAGTTCGGGATGGGATCGGGTGGACATCCCCCGCTGTTACCACCAGGTCGTCGAAGGACAGGATTCGAGGAGGTCCGGGCGTCCGATGAAGCGCACGCGATAGGTGTGACGATATGAGATCAAGCCGATCGAGCGATTAGTACCGGTTAGCTCAAAGCGGATTGCTCCGCTTCCACTTCCGGCCTATCGACGTGGTGGTCTACCACGGCTCTTGGGCGAGACCTGGTTTCGAGGTGGGTTTCCCGCTTAGATGCGTTCAGCGGTTATCCCGTCCGCACATAGCTACCCGGCGTTGCGGCTGGCGCCACAACCGGTACACCAGAGGTGCGTCCATCCCGGTCCTCTCGTACTAGGGACAGCTCCTCTCAAGTCTCGAACACCCACGGCAGATAGGGACCGAACTGTCTCACGACGTTCTAAACCCAGCTCACGTACCACTTTAAATTGGCGAACAGCCAAACCCTTGGGACCTGCTCCAGCCCCAGGATGTGATGAGCCGACATCGAGGTGCCAAACGACGCCGTCGATATGGACTCTTGGGCGTCATCAGCCTGTTATCCCCGGCGTACCTTTTATCCGTTGAGCGATGGCCCTTCCACGTGGAACCACCGGATCACTATGACCGACTTTCGTCTCTGCTCGACTTGTCAGTCTCGCAGTCAGGCGGGCTTATGCCATTGCACTCATCAGCTGATTTCCGACCAGCTTGAGCCCACCATCGCGCGCCTCCGTTACTCTTTGGGAGGCGACCGCCCCAGTCAAACTACCCGCCATGCAGGGTCCCGGGCCCGGATCACGGGCCACAGTTAGAGATCAGAGAACAAAAGGGCGGTATTTCAAGGTTGCCTCCACCCTGGCTAGCGCCAAGGCTTCCTAGGCTCCCGCCTATCCTACACATCCGCTCCCTAATGCCACTGCAAAGCTGTAGTAAAGGTGCACGGGGTCTTTCCGTCTAACCGCGGGTACTCCGCATCTTCACGGAGAATTCAGTTTCGCTGAGCCGGTGCTGGAGACAGTGGGGAAGTCGTTACGCCATTCGTGCAGGTCGGAACTTACCCGACAAGGAATTTCGCTACCTTAGGACCGTTATAGTTACGGCCGCCGTTTACCGGG
>Ga0114930_10001415_pt1 | contig 22988 bp, 20 predicted proteins | sample AnhtaG_FD_87300 | JGI IMG/M metagenome (GOLD analysis project Ga0114930, IMG submission 87300) | Deep subsurface microbial communities from Anholt, Denmark to uncover new lineages of life (NeLLi) - Anholt_01485 metaG | ecosystem: Environmental > Aquatic > Marine > Oceanic > Sediment | place... | reverse complement strand
TGAATTTCGTATTTGTTTCGAGCTTCGATATTCGGATTTCGAATTTGCCTCACTTAATATAACTGTCTGTGCAACAAGAAGTTATCAATCCAGCTTCTTGCTATATGGCGCTGTAGTACTAAAGAAAAGAACAAAACAATTCGGTTTGCGTGCAATTCGATTAGTAGAGTCTCTTCCTAAAACACAAACTGCTGCTGTTATTGGTAATCAGCTATTACAATTGCGCAACTTCGGTAGGTGCCAATTACCGTGCTGCCTGTAGAGGCAGGTCGAAAGCAGATTTTATCGCAAAATTAGGTATTGCTGAGGAAGAAGCTGACGAATCAATTTACTGGCTGGAGATGCTTGCTGAGGCCGAAGTTGTGAAGTCTGACTCTGTGGCAGAGTTACTTGTGGAAGCTGACGAATTGACTGCAATTATGGCTTCATCACGCATCACGGCCAAGAAAAACAAATAAAATCGGCATTGTAAAATCGTAAATCGTAAATCGAAAATCACCTTACCTTGGGTCCGCAACCGGGTGCAGGGCACGCACTTTTACCTTGCCTATCACACCACCTACGACGCCAGTGGGATAAACATCGCTTCTGTCGAGTATAGCAACAACCCTTTTCTGCGGGCCGGCGGTGCCGATGCGAACGAGGATATAGGCCGTAAATACATCGCTGCGAACAGTTACAAGATTGCTGATGCGCGCAAAGATTAAATCACGCTCCTCAAAATCGTCGCGAGCAGTATCATCTGTGAGGTCAGGTCCTCTGGGGATACCCGAATTCAGGTTGTCAAGCCCATCCGAACCAAGACTTAGCATCTCGCCAGCCTGCATCAGCTCACCGATACTTCTGAAACCCGGCTCGCCTGCCCGGCCATTGTAGATGCCTGTTCTGTCCCTGTAAGCAACGATTGCCTGGGCAAGTGCGCCGCCATCGTATCCGTCCTGTCTCTGTGAGACCCACGGCAGTTGCGCTATCACGTACCAGGGTGCGGTGTTGATGTTTATTCTGCCGGGGATTTTCAGTTCGTTAGGATCCAGGTCAGGACCTATACCGTATCCATCACCGTTATTGTCAATACGATCCACGGTCGGGTCGAAAACGGTCAGATAATTAAATATCCGCTGGAAAAGGGGCTGCGTAAAATCAATGCGCACTTCATCTTCGGTATCGGCTGCGGCACTATAGCCAATTCTCTCTAAAAGATTGGGGTCCTCCCCCCTTCTATAATAGGCCCCCTTGTGGAAAAGGATTCCTATTTCGCCGGTATTCTTAAAACCTTTGTTTTCATAAACATCAGTATCAAGATGAGGATGAGCCTGAATCATCGCCGCGTCGCTGCTAACGTAGCTGTTGGATTCGCCTAGGTTCGGCTCGTTGGCGTCACCCCATAACCGCCTTATGCACTTGTGCGGGCTTATATCCCGCTGGAAACTACGAGTTCCTGCACCTCCGATAAATGCAGGAGGCACCTGCATGGAATCCACTACCACATAAGTAATCCCGTCGGGAAGAGGACGCTCTAGTTCTATAATGCTCGCGCTGCTAAAGCCAGACCACCCGGGGACAATTTGGGCTGTCGGCTTTCTGTAGGTGGAATCAGCATCACCTGTCGTAAAGCTCCAGACCTTGACTGTCGGTATACTGGGGCCGCCGACCTCATCGATTCGCCAGTAGTAAGTGGTGAAGTCTTCAAGGTCAGGTACGGGGTCATAGCTGTTGGAATCTCTGGGCTGGTTACCTCTGTATTCACTCGAAGACGTAACGGCATCATTCACGTCGCTGAAATCTGTTCCGACGTATATGTCGTATGATGAACCAGCCGAATCTGCCGCCGCCCAGCTAAGGATTACATCCGGGTTTACTCCCGCTGCTCCGTCGTGTGGGTGGGGCCCATTCGGCTCAGTTAAGCCGACAAATAGCAGCCCACCCGGATCCGCCGATTTTATTACGTGAAACTGGCTCGTACCCGACCAGACAATGGCGCAGGGATCACCATCGGCTACCAGTTGCCAGCCACTGGGCCTATTAGTATCATAAGGCTTGTAAAGCTCAACTGCAAAAGCCTCGTTCCCGCTGGCATCGCGGGCGTACGCCACTTCAGATATATAGATACAGGGGCGCTCAAAGCCGTAATAGACAGTGCCGTCAACCGCTATAGTGTTAACGTCGTTATCATTGTCGCGATAATCCACAAGATTCACAGCCATCTGGGCGGCCATACTGTTTGGGGCCGGAACACCCGCATCCCAAAGTCCTGCTCGTATTGCTTCATACAGCGAATTCACGTCGGCTGTGTTGATATTCACCATTTTCCCGCCGTCCGGCCTGATAATCCGGTCCATATTGTAAGTTGTTGCGAGGTGTCGATAGCAATAGTTTGGATCGAGCCCCCCAGCGGCATTAGCACTAATGAACCATTCATCCATCTCCGTAAAAGGAGTTGAAGATGTATAGCTTCTAAACTGCCAACTTCGCCAATGTGCTGTGCCCAGCTCCTCTAACCGCGTGTCTATAGCAGTGTGGTTCAATACGAATCTATTGCGCATTTCAAGTTCATCAGAGATGTCGAAAGGCGTATACAACTGACAGGGGTCGGCAGTCCGCCAGGCGACCATCCTTTCATATCGGTCCAGATCCCACGCCAAGATGGGGTCCTCATTTGACCTCGCTGTTAACAGGTCTCCTTCTGAGCAGGGGTCATACACTGTAGAGCCGTCCCGCCAGGATAAGGCCATCAGATTTATCTGCATTGGGCTCGAGCCGTCGATACTCCTGCTGTCCATTGCAGTGGGGTCAAACTTGAATCCTGTGTTGACATTGAACATTGCCCCATTGTCGATGACTCTGATAGCTGCGTAAATGGGTCGGCCCTTACTGGAAGTTATGCCGGGCAGCTCGATCCAGGCCGAGTCTGAAACCCCGTCGCCATCGGCATCGGCAGGAAGTCCTTCTCGCATCTCGGCGGGGTCTTGGTAGCCCGAAGTAATCTCAGCACGCCGGCCGGGACGCTGTGGTCCCCACCTTTCATAGACATCGCTTATATGCTGCCACCAGTAATCGCGCGGGTTCCACGGGTGTGGGAACGGCTCGAGGCTGGCCAGCCAGGCGTTTTTATCGTCGGGATAGTCATAGTATTCCTCGCCTGGCCGCACGCCGGGGGTATCCAGGACCAATTCATCCGATATCGTTGCTATGGCTGTTTCGACAGCTAAATTGAGGTCCTTATTATCAGAGATGGCCGACGTAGTCATCTTTTCCACACGCGAAACCATAACAAACAGCACGCCGACGATGGCCAAAAGGCTGGTCAAAACCACAGCTAAAATAAGAGCCGAGCCGTCAGAAAGTGTTTTTTCCGGGATTTTTTTGTTTCTTATTTTCATTTTTGCCGGGTTACTTGTCTAAATAAACAATGTGCGTAAAGGTTCTGCCGCCTTCTATAATGCCTTTGGAATCATATAACGTAAAAGTAAACTTAATGGCCCTTGGCCAGCTTGCTGACCAATCTTGCCAATCAACAAGCACTTCGCTAATCACCTCGCTTAAAGGTACGTTATAGAAAAATCCGAAAATATCGTCATTATCACTATCAAACAATGGATTATCAAAAACTGAATTATCTGGCGGCCATATAAATGTTTGGGTTCCCGGGTCCCATACGGCGACCTGTATCATAAAGTCGGCGACGCCGTTCGCCATGTACAGCGGCAAGTCTTCTTCTAAGTAGGGTAAGTAGGGGTTAACACGCGGAGGGTACACCACCCAATCCATAAAAGAATCAGCGTTAAGATTTACCCTCCACACTGCCAGTGAGTCTATCAAGAATTCGTTTGCGTCACTTAAGAGAGGTGAACCCGTCAGCGAGGTGTCAGACGTTAGTATTTTCTGCTTCCTGGCCAAAACGTTTGGGTCGAACGGTCCACTCCTTCTCCGGCCATAATAGATGCTCGCGACATTGCCTGATACCGTTGTCTGGCGGCCATCCAACCTCTCGTATCGCCTTACGGACTGGAAGTCGCCGTTGGCGAAAAAGGCTATGCTGTCACGCCTTGTGCGTGTGCCGTCAGTGTCCATCCAAAACTGAATTGCCATAGGCGCATCTTTCCTGATACCGGCAAAGTCCCTGTTAAGCTGGTCGGTAACGGCCCGCAGCTTTTGCATAATTTCAGCGTTTGCAGCGGTGACGCGGTACGATTCTATGCTGACTTTGAAAATCACACCCGCAAAAGATGCCACCATTGCCAGAATCGCAACAGAAACTACCAGCTCAATTAGAGTAAAGGCTTTATTTGTTCGTTGTTCATTGTTCATTGTTCATTGTCCACTGTTTATCGATTTAGAGATCGCTTCAAACCACTTAGCATTTTTGATAAATCCGTTAAGTCATTTCTCAAATCAGCAAACTCTTTCTGACCTATATGACACTGCTTCATAGATACTTGCAGCACTGTAACGCATTCAAAAACTGAACCTCTTGCCATATCTATGAAACGACAAAAGTCTTTTTTGCTTCGAGCTGACCCCTCCGAGATGTTTGATGCTATAGAAAGCGCGGCTCTTCTTAGCTGGCTTGTCAAACCGAAGATTTCATCTTTCGGGAAAGCCTTCGTTACTAAATAGATGCCATTAACAAAATCAATCGCTTTCTTATAGACATCGAGGTCTTCGAAATTAAATCCCATTGCGTTTTCTTTCCATGAACAATGAACAACCAACAATGAACACTTCAGGCTAAAATCCGATTACTTTTTGATACACCGCTATACACGGATATCTGCCGCCGCCGGCTGGTGGCGGAACCACCCAAACCAAACCAGCAGGACCGCCCTGCCAGGGTCTGTCAAGTATGATCGTGTCGGGGCGAGCCACATCCCGCTCCAGCACTCGATAGAGCCGGCCACTTTCGTTATCCACTATCGTATAGCCGTCATTAATTAGTGGCGTGTCCTCAGGCACACCAATGGTAAGCTCATTTTCGTGACCGACCCCGGGAACGGGCGAAACGCCGACCTGGACGGCCCCCGGCCCGGGACCGGGCCCGATCTTTCTGCAGACAAAAACCGTTACCTGCACAAGCCGGGTATCCCCTATCCGCCTGCAAAGGGCCGACCAATAGTACTGTTTCTGCGTTACATAGCTCGAAGGATAAGCAAATTCGTCGGGGTTAGGTGCCACAACATCATTAAAATCGACACACCCACCAAGCGGCTCCGCCGACAACCAAATCTGGAAGTCCAGGTCACTCTCACCATACAGCCTTATTTTTGCGAAGGCCTCGTCGGCCACTACTGCTGCGATGGTTCGCTCGGTCGCGGTTGTCGCAAAATAAATACCCACGGGGAACACACCCGCCACAAAAATCATCCCGACAGCGAGCGTGCCGACGCCCAGCAAGACCTCGGTAAGAGAAAAACCATTATTTTTGCGCGATTTTCTCATAAGCCGGTATTCTCACCTGTTTATTATTGTTCCTGCATAGGGGTTAATATAAATCGCCTCCGGGAGTAACCGCACCAGATAGCCCGAATACGCCTGGCCTTGTTCATAGGCCGGTTTGAATCTTTGCCTGTCATAGATAATAAAGCCGTTTCGGCTTGATTCTTGCCAATAAGGAAACGTATCGTCATCCTGTTGAAACATTGCACCCGAAGTTGGTACATCATTGAAAATGGGGTCATCGGGGCTTCGAGAAACGACCCGCACTTCATGTATTACTAATTTGCCCGCGGGCGAAAACACGACGCAAAATGTAGTCGTATCATTCAATTCATCTTGCTCATCAATACCACTATTGTCAACAACACGCACACCCCTCGTATATAAGTCTGTCACGCCGACCGAATCAGGCAGTTTTATTGGCTTTAATCCTTCGACCGCTCGAAAGCCCGAGGCCAAACCTGTTCCTTCGACGTCGTGCACTATGAAGACCATATATTGAGTAGCGTTGAGCGGGTTGAGCGGGTCGTCGGGATTATATGCTTTTTGGAAGCGTATGCCGGCGTAGTGCTGTTCTTTTGCAGCGATAGCGCGGGCCGAGGCCATCACGGCGCTTATCATAACCCTTGTGCTGGCAGGTGACTGGAACGAATTCAGAAGCGCACGGACAGCCGGCAGCCCAAAAGCGGCAAGCAGCGCTATGCCCGCGACCACGACCGTCATCTCTGTCAGCGTCAGACCGTATTGTCTCGATTTTCTTTTCATTTTCGTTTTTGCCGCAGCGGTTACCATATTGTCGCAAGATGCCCAGTTGTCTTTTTATCTATTCGTTATATTATCTGCTGTAGTAAAGAAGTCTCTGTCCGGCCCGGCCGATATCAGCGTCGGAAAAGTAGCGACGCCTTGCTCATACCTGTAATCCAGCACCGTTCCCCAGGGGTCATATATCTCCGGCGTATCAGCCGTGAGGGGGTCGTTCTGTATTAGCGAGCCCCCAATATCTTCCAATATCTTCCGAGAGCTCGGTATCCTATTAAGTTCTGCATAAAGAGTTTCCGACCGCTCGACAAGCACTGCCCCAACCCGATATTGGGGAAACCCACCCGTGTAGTCGTGATATTCCTGCAGTGCGCCTTCCAGCAGAGCAAAAGTATTTTCGGTAAGTCGCTCATTGCCCTGGTTCTGGATGCTGGCGGCGATACCGAGCACTATTGTGGCCAAAAGCGCAATTATCGTCACAACAATTACCATTTCAATAAGCGTTACACCGGTCTCGGCTCGCCCTTTGCATTTTCGGTTCTGTAAACTGTAAAGCATCTTTTTCGTCCACCAACAATGAACTACGAACAATGAACTAATTCCCAAAGTTGCAAACATCGTCGCTTGTCCCGTAAAGACCATCCGCGCCTGCCGTAATCAATATGTAAGAGTCAGGTCTGTAAGGCCAAGTCGTTGCTGTTACCCTTGGGTCTTTGATATATTGATAGAAATTCTGATAATTACCGCCGGAATGCCCAAGTGGATGTGCTCTGTCATCTGTCACCCTGCCCAAATCAACAAGGACCTGATTGTCGAAGTTATTGTAAATTTGAGTTATTATTCTGTAGCGTGTATTTGCCTTGTAATAAAGGATTGGCGTACCCGCCTTAACGGTTGTTATTGTTCCGTCCGGTAGGGGTGGTAGGGTCACTCGCTTTACCCTGAATACATCACAGAGTACAAAGGTATTTGCCGCCAAACGAGCGGGGTTAGCAAACAAGCTGCCCAGCTTAAACGCATTAGCGGTCATAAGCTCCAGATAACGACCTCTTCTTGCACTCAAATTATCATCATCTGGCGGGTTGTATGCAGTCCCTGCTCCGTCCCAGATGGACTGGGGATGAAACCCCATCAGGTCCCAGCCCAGAAGGGCTTCAGCGAGTTTTTGCGCGCCGCTGTAATCGCTGCCGGCCGCAGGCGGAGGATAAGGGCAGTTAGACCGCGGGTAATCGCCGTAATCATTTCGAAAAGTCGTTAAGGCGGCGCCTATAGTGGCGAGCTGGGCCTTTTGCTTTGTTTCTTTTGCGAACTTGCGCACCATACTCAGAGACGGCAGAAGCAGCCCAATCAGCATTGTGATTATCGCCAGAACCGTTAATAGCTCCACAAGCGTAAAGCCTTTCTTTTTGCGTTCTACATCCATCATCAAAAATCCTATCTTTTCCAACACCACGCTCTCTAACTCCTTGAACACTCGTTTAGGCAGACTAACGCCCAAAGTTGAATACATCATCATCCGTGCCATACAGGCCATTAAATCCTGCCGAAAGCAGGATATATGAATTCGCATTGTAAGGTCTGTTTCCTACCACCTGGATCTGCGGATTCAATGTCTTTTGATAAAATACCGCTGGGTTGTCAAAAAGTGGGTGGCTGAGAGACGTATCGAACGGAACACCAAGGTCGGCTAACGCATTATTGTCTCTGTAGTCGTAAAAATTATAGAGAGGGGGCAGGACCGGCGACGGTGAGACCTCAGGGTCATGTAAGTTGCCTGACGGGTTTGCTCTATAGTAAAGTATGGGCATGCCCACTAATCTTCCGGTGAGCCTGTGCGTCACGTTTGCGTACATATCACACAGGACGACTCTCTCAAGTCGGCTGTCATACAATTCCCTTATCATATAGGCATTGGCTTTGTCGGGTGTTAGATAAGCCCTTCTGCCGCTTAAATCCTCTGTGCCATCATAATCATAGTCACCAGTAGGATTATAGCCCAACCGGTCCTGCCCTACCATAGCCACTGCAAGTGCTATAGCACCAGCACCCGATTCTGGGTAGCCTTCCCACTCGGCGTGGAAGGTCTCCAGTGCGACCTCAATGCTGTGGAACTGGTTTTTTTGCATCACCCTTTTCGCGTACCGTTTGACCATATTCAGAGCCGGCACAAGCAGGCTTATGAGAATTATGATGACGCTCATAACGGTCAGCAGCTCTACAATGGTAAATGCCGCCTTTTGCCTGGATTGTTTCGCAACCGATTTCACTTTGGTCTCCTTAATTCAGCTAAACGCTTGATTTATTAGTTTAGTTTCTTATGCCGCGCCCGCGCTTAAGCCTGAGATAACTTGTATCATCGGCAGAAATACTGCAAGGACAATAACCATAACGATAGCGCCGAGCACCAAAATCATAATCGGCTCAAGAAGGGACATTAACGAGGCAACCAGCACGTCAACCTGTTCATCATAATTGTCGGCTACTTTCAGAAGCATCTTGTCCAAGTCGCCTGTTTCCTCACCTACAGCAACCATATTGGAGACGATTAGGTCAACGGTTTTGGACTGCCGCAGCGGATCGGCAAACGTATCGCCCTGCCTGATGGAATTATGAACATTGCCGAGCATATTAGAGAAGACCTCGTTTCCTGCTGTGTCGCGCGTAACGTTAAGGGCGTCCAGGATTGGCACACCGGCGCTAATCAATGTTCCCAATGTTCTCGTCCACCGCGTAACTGCTATCTTGCTGCAGAGTTGACCTATCACCGGCACTCTCAATTTGATGGTATCTATGACTAACCTGCCGCCGCGAAACTGTTTCATAATTCTTATCAGAAAGATTACCCCGAACGGTATCCCCAGCAGAATGGCCCAGCCGAAGCGGTATGCGATCCAGTCGCTTGTATTAAGCACCACACGCGTTATTATGTTCGGTTTTTCGCCCCCCATCATCTCTTCCATTACTGAAATAAATTTTGGTATCACGAACTTCATCAACCCCAAAAGGATGGCAAATGCGGCGCTCAAGACGAGTATTGGGTAGATCATTGCGCTTTTAACTCGGGATTTAAGCTTTTGAGCTTTCTCCATAAAGTCAGCAACACGTGACAGTATCAGGTCCAGCACACCACCTGTCTCACCGGCGGCCACCATACTGACTAACAGCCGATCGAAAGCTCGCGGGAACCTGCCCATTGCTTCCGAGAGCGTTGCGCCACCTTCGATCTCATCACCTACATAACCGATGACCTTCTTGAATGTTCCTGACTTTTGCTGCTCCTGCAGGATACGCAGCGAACGCAAAATGGGCAAACCTGCGTCCTGCAGCGTGGAAAGCTGTCTTGCAAACTGTGCGACATGCTTGGCTTTGACCCTTCCGCCGGCACCGCGTCTGGGTTTTGCCCTTGTAACAGCGGCTGCCGGCCTTCTTTCGCCGCCGCGAGCGCGGACCTTCGTAGGGAAATAGCCCATATTTCGTATCTTGCTTATTGCTTCTTTCTCGCTCAGCGCTTCGACCTTGTCTTTTATTTCCACACCCTGCGAGTCCAACGCTACATATTGAAAAACAGGCATCCTAAACACCTCCTTTGGGTTAACAATTCACTAATCCTTCTTACGCTTCCGAAATTGTTTCTTTTATTATCTCGTCCATAGTTGTTATGCCGTCGTAGATTACAGCTAAACCATTATCGCGCAGCAGCCTCATACCAGCTTTTTGCCCGGCCGCACGCAAAACACTTGTCGAAGCTTGATTCATAATCAAGTCGCGCATTTCATCGTTGAACGTCATAATCTCAAAAATAGCTATTCGCCCCCTGTAACCGGTATTATTGCACTTATCGCAGCCCCGGCCGTAACAGAACTTTTTGCCTTTGACATCTTCCGGCGTAAGTCCCAGTTCCATTAGCTGAGCTTCGACGGGCTCGAACGGTGTCTTGCAGTTTTCACATATCCTTCTGACCAGCCGCTGGGCAATAATACCTTCGAGCGTAGCCGTAACAAGAAACGGCTCAATGCCCAGGTCTAAAAGTCGTGCTATCGAACTTGGAGCATCGTTTGTGTGCAATGTGGTGAACACCAGATGGCCCGTCAGGGATGCCTGAGCCGCGATCTCTGCCGTCTCTAAGTCACGAATTTCACCAACGAGAATGATATCGGGGTCCTGACGCAAAATTGAGCGCAGACACCTTGCGAATGTCAGCCCGATGTCTGGTCTCATTTGAACCTGAATAAGACCGTCAATGTCATACTCCACCGGATCTTCAGTAGTGATTAGTTTCGTTTCGATGCTGTTGAGCTCCTTCATGGCCGCGTAAAGAGTGGTGGTTTTGCCACATCCGGTGGGGCCTGTAACAATTAAAATGCCGTTGGGTTTATGAATGAGCTGATGGACTAACTTGAGATTGTCCTGTCTCAGACCCAGTTTTTCCAAGTCCAGGCTCACTTGAGTTCTGTCCAGAACGCGCAATACGACACTTTCTCCGAACATTGTAGGCAGAACACTGACGCGCAGATCAACAGGATTGCCCTGGACGGTCAGTGATATTCGGCCATCTTGTGGCAATCGCCTCTCAGCGATATCCAGGTTTGCCATAACCTTTATACGCGAGCTCAGCGCTGCAGCAATGTGCCTTGGCGGAGGAACCATTTCGTAAAGCACGCCGTCGATGCGGTAGCGCATTTTGTATTCATTTTCGAACGGCTCAAAATGAATGTCCGAGGCCTTATCGCGGATTGCCTGTAGCAGAACGAGGTTCAGCAGTTTTTTTATAGGATTTGACTCAGACAGTTCCTTCAATTCGTCCAAGTCAATGCTTTGGCTCCTGCCCTCAAATTCCGCAAGGAAACTGTCGTCTTGAATTTCGCCTATTAGTTCGTTGATACTTTCTTCTTGTGACTCATAATACTTGGTCAAAGCGCTTTCAATCGCCTCCGGGTCGGTTATCTTTGCGGTAACCCTAAAGCCCATCAGCGTGCTTAAGTCGTCGGTTGCTCTGAAATTAGTGGGATTATCAAGAGCCACGCTCAACTCATTTCGCCCTTCGTCATATTCGATTGGTACGATATGATACGTCTTTGCCATTTGCGCGGGCACCTTCTCGATTACATCAGCAGGAATGTCGATGTCGCTCAGGTTTATATATTCCATTCCCCGCTGAGCTGCCAGGGCGATCTGCAGCTGGTTTTCATCAATCAAGCCCAGTTCAAGGAAAACCTGGCCTATTCGGGCGGACTCCAAAGCCGATTTATCGGCTTTGGGTTCCTGTACAGTCTGCTGCCGTTGCCTCTGGATTTTTAGGCATTCATGAACCTTCTGTCGCGTTAGAAGACCCATTTTTATAAGTACCCTCCCCAGGGTTCTGCCCCTTAATTGATCTATGGGTGGCAGCGCTTTGGCTATTTTCGTTTTGTCCATCGCGGTTTTACCTCATAATCATTCCTATTTCACATCTTACCTTATTATATAACATTAAGGCCTTTTTGGCAAATAAATTAGAAATTAGACAGTTAGTTTTTAAGACCTCGGCAAGCGTCACTTAGCTGTCTTGCCAGGATATCTTACTTCTGGTAGCAGGTCGTTTATCTAAGCTTATTAGCAAAAAGACTTTATGTGAGAAATTCAACATTATGCACAAAAAGTTCATCTTGGGCGAGGGATTTTAGGGGTTCCAGCTGAGCCCTTGCGGCAGCAAGGCCGCAGGCTTCGTTTGCAGAAGTATAACTTTATCCGTCGAGGACACACGTGGGCCGCCGAACACACGGCCGGAACACAAGACTTTCAAAACCAAAGACTTGTGAATGCTCGGGAGTGGTGCTTCGTACTTGCTGAAGAACAGGTTGCAATACTACTTCCTGGTGTGAAAAAGCAGCGAGCACGTCCATTTTCGTGCTGACATTTTCTGCAAAAGTCGGTTTATTTGGAACCAATTACGTTCTAAGAATTGGTCCTATATCTTCCATTTCCGTTGTTAGTTGTTTTTCCTTTATGGTTTTTAGCCTGGCCATAGCTTTATCCTGGAGCATGCCGGGCTGGCGCCCCTTGTCCAGCATTTCCTCCAAAGTAATTTTACCCCTGCTGTAAAGCTGCCAAAGGTGCTCATCAAGAAGCTGCATTCCCAATTTTTTACCTGTTTGAATGCTTGAATCAATTCGATAAGTCTTTTTTTCACGGATAAGGTTAGCAATTGCAGGGGTAACGACCATAAACTCGTAAGCTGCAATTCTCCCTTTACCGGCAGCTAAAGGACAAAGCTCTTGACTGAGAACCGCCATCAGGTTGATGCTCAACTGAGTGCGAATCTGCTCTTGCTGATTTACGGGAAAGATGTCAATAATTCTTGTAATCGTTCCTGCAGCGCTTATTGTATGGAGTGTGCTGAAGACAAGGTGACCGGTTTCAGCGGCTCTAATAGCTGATTCGATTGTTTCCAGGTCCCGCAATTCCCCTACCAAAATCACGTCTGGGTCCATTCTTAAAACGCGTCTTAACGCCTCCCCAAAGCTGGGCACGTCGATACCTACTTCCCGCTGGTTAACGATAGATTTCTTATGCGCATGATAATATTCTATTGGGTCTTCGATGGTTATGATATGGCGGTCGAAGTTTGTGTTAATATAGTCTACCATTGTTGCCAAAGTGGTAGTTTTACCACTTCCTGTTGGGCCTGTAACCAAAAACATACCTCTCGGCCTGCGGCACAAAGCAGCACAAATCTTAGGCAAACCTATTTGCTCAAACGTCATCATTTTCGTTGGGATCAGACGTAAGCACACCGTGATATTGCCTTTTTGTCGAAAAATAGAAACGCGAAACCTTGCTTTATCGCCAAAGGCGAAGCCAAAGTCTGTTCCGCCTTCTTCCTGAATTTCTTGTTGATTTCGCTCAGGAGTTATGCTCTTCATTAAACTAACAGTATCATTGGGTTCGAGGACCTTGGTTTCCAGAGACCTGAGCCGCCCGTCCATTCGAAATACGGGCGGTCGGCCAACAACCAGATGTATATCTGAGGCATCCTGCGAGACACAGGCCTGTAATAATCTATCCATATTAACTCTTACCATTTGAGAATCCTTAACACAACGTTATCTGGCTTAATCTGCTACCAACTCTTGTGTCTGTGAAATTCTGGTGACTTCTTCCGGTGTAGTTATTCCTCTGAATATCTTAATCTTACCATCTTCCATTAATGTTCTCATTCCGCTTGCTTCGGCTGCTTTTCGCAATTCACTGGTAGGTGCTTTTGCAAAGGCTAATTCTCTAAGTTCGTTGTTCAATTCTACCAGCTCAAATATGGCGATTCGGCCTTTGAAGCCGGTATCCTGGCATTGGCTGCATCCGCTTCCCTTGTAAATTCGATGTTTCTCGATATCTTCCGGGGTAATACTGAGTAGTTGCAAACAATACGGGTCCGGGTTCTCATCAATTACTTTGCAGTTATTGCAAATTACCCTTACAAGTCTTTGCGCCATAATGGCTTGTATTGAGCTGGCTACGAGGAACGGCTTAACACCCATATCTATGAGGCGTGTAATTGCACTGGGGGCATCATTGGTGTGCAGAGTGCTGAAGACCAAATGTCCGGTGAGCGCAGCCTGAATTGCAGTATCTGCCACCACACCGTCTCGGATTTCTCCGACCAGTATAATGTTCGGGGCCTGCCGCAGCATCGCTCGCAGAATCCTGTCGAATGTCAGATTAATCTCTTCCTTGACTTGACACTGGTTCATACCGTCGAAGTTGTATTCCACAGGATCCTCAGCCGTAATGATTTTCTTATCCGGCTTGTTAAGCTCCTGCAGCGCAGCATATAGCGTTGTGGTTTTACCGCTACCGGTCGGCCCTGTAACCAGAAAGATACCGTTCGGTCTTTTGATTATCCGCTGAAATCGTTCATAGTCGTCCTGTTCAAAACCCAGTGATAGAATACCGATTCTGACCGCATCCGGGCGCAAAATTCGCAGCACTACACTTTCACCGTGGTAGCCCGGCAGAGCCGAAACACGAAAATCGATATCCTGCCCTCCAATCGCACGTTTGATGCGGCCGTCTTGTGGCAATCTTTTTTCGGCAATATCCATACCGGATAGAATTTTGAGACGGGTAATCAACGGCGCCTGCATATTCTTCGGAATGTTGTCTTTTTCCAGACAGATACCGTCAACACGGTATCTGACGCGTACCCTGTCCGCCATTGGCTCGACGTGAATATCGCTCGCCCGCATATAGTAGGCAGTATCTATTATGAGGTTTACTAACCTGATAACGGGACCTTCGTTATCATCGCCTGCAGCTTCGGCACGAAGGGCTTCTGCTTGCAGCTCGTGACCGGCTTCGGCCAGCTCAGCCGCAGTTGCGTCAATACTATGTTTTAGTCTGTCGTCTTCTACCTTTTCCGTTTTATCGAGTGATTCTTTAATGTAGGAGCGAATTTTCGAAGGGTTTGCAAGGAAGCAGTCCAGCTCGGCATTCAAGCGGAACCGAATCGCGTCCATAGTATCCAGGTCTGAGGGGTCGCTAATAATCAATTTCAGTCTACCGTTATTCATACCCAGCGGCAGAACATTATGCCTTCTAATAGTATCTTCCGGGATGAGCCTCATTGCCTCAGATGGAACGGGAGTTCGATCTAAGTTCACATATTTTAAGCCAAATTGTTTGGCCAGTGCCTTGGTCAGAGTTTCTTCGTCCAGCAGGCCCAGTTCGAGTAATACCTGGCCAAGCCGCTTATTATTCGTTTTGGCGGTCCTGATCGCATTGATGAGTGCGCGTTTTTCCACCACCCCGGCCTTATGGAGTATTTCACCTAAGTGTCTGCGTTTTTTCGCCATATTTACCCCGTCTGTTTGTTAATCCACGCACTACTATTATACCATTATCACCCAGATTAGTCAAATCTACAACTTTAACCGGAGCATATTCAGGGCGGTTTGGGCTGCTCGAAGTCGTACGGAGCTTCTATCGCCAGACATAACAAAGCGTTTGGTTTCGTATCCGCTGTCAGAATCCACGCTGATATATACCGAACCGACGGGTTTTTGTTCACTTCCGCCGCTTGGTCCGGCTATGCCGGTTATACCGATGGCAAAATCTGTTCCGGCTCTATTCCTCGCACCCCGGGCCATAGCCGAAGCAACCTGCTCGCTGACAGCCCCATATTTTTCAATCAAATCAAATGGGACGCCAAGCTCGCTGGTTTTAGTGTCATTGCTGTAGGTAACCCAGCCCTGTCTGAAATATCGGCTTGCTCCCGGTATATCAGTCAGCAGCTTGGCTAAAGTGCCGCCCGTGCAGGATTCGGCCACAGCGATTGTTTTTTTCTGCTGAGCTAATTTCTCACCCACGACTTCGGCCAAGGTCTGCTCTCCCGTGTCGTAAATCAGGTCTCCAAGTTTACTCCGGAGCAATTTCTCATCTTTTTCAACCATTTGACGTGCTTTGTCTTTATCTTTTGCCGTTGCGATAACGTGCAGAGTGATTACGCCGTGTTCGGCTGTGCAGTTGACTAACGGGTTTCTGCCCCGCTGCATAACAGGGCCGAGTAATTCGGCCATATTTGACTCACCTGTCCCAAAGCATTTTAGCTTTCGCACAAGCACTATTTGCTCGCCGGCGAGCCCTCTTAGCAATTCGGCGACCGACTCCTCAAACATTTGTTTCATTTCCGACGAGACGCCAGGCAAAGCAACGAACAATTTGCCTTGTACTTTCGCCATAAGGCCCGGTGCCGTGCCAATACTGTTCGCAAGTGCCTTCGCACCGGCCGGTATGTACGCCTGAACCTTACATTTGGCAGGCATTTGTAAATTCCGCGCTGCAAAAAAATCTCGTATCTTTTGAAGAAGTTCGTTTTGCAATTGTAATTCGCCGCCGAGAAATTTTGCGAATGCCTGACGGGTCAGGTCATCATCGGTCGGCCCCAGCCCACCCGTTGCTAATACCACGTCAGCGTCACTGCCTGCCAGATTCAATGCTCGTACAATCAAATCTGTGTCATCACCGGCAGTGTAGAAGCTGACAACCGGTATGCTGATTGAAAATAGTTTCCTGCTTAGATATGAAGCGTTAGTATCTACCGTCTGACCGCTGAGAACCTCATTGCCGATACTGACGATACTTGCTTTTCTCATAGGTCTTAAAGTTCAATCAGGGCCTTAACCACGCCGTCGCGATACCCGGCAACCATATCAAAGGCATCCTGGGTCTGTTCAAGCCTGAATCGGTGAGTTGCCATAAAATCAACACTAATCTTGCCGGAAGCTACCGAGTCAATGGCCTCCTGTGTGCACTTGTTTTGCCTTCTGACGTTTATAAAGGAGATTTCTTTTCTGCGCGTCTTCTCAATAACCACCGAAATTCTTTCTACGCGTGGAATCCCGACGACCATTAGTCTGCCGCCCGGCTTGAGCAACTCGACAGCCTCATCGATTGTCTCCTGCTGCCCGGCACATTCAAAAACCGCATCCAGCCCCGCCGGTTGCTGGCGAAGAATTTCTTTGACTATATCCTGTTCATTCGGATTGCCGACCCACGTCGCCCCTGCTCTTTTTGCAACCTCCACCCTTTCTTTGACCTTCTCGGTTACGTAGAAGGAATTTGCGTTTTCAGCCTGGGCACTAACCAGACAGCTCAAGCCGATTGGCCCCGCCCCCAGAATCGCTATGTCCGAGCTTTCTCGCAGGCCAGCCTGTTTAACCGCATATACACCTATAGCCAACGGCTCGCACAGCACCGCCTCGGCGAAAGTGAGTTTATCGCCGACAGGAAAGCAGCAGTCCTCCGGCATCACAATATACTCACAAAGACAGCCGTCTGTCTGTCCCGGACAGCCGAGAAATCTCAAATTTCGGCAGGTATTCTCTCTGCCCTGTCTGCACTGGTCGCAATTGTGGCAGACTATAGCCGGCTCAACAGCAATCCGGTCCCCCACCTTGACGCGGGCAACTCTACCGCCTACCGCTTTAACTGTCGCGGCGCACTCGTGCCCGATTCTAAACGGATACTCAACAACCTCCTCGCCGATTTCGCCCGCTTCGTAGTAATGCACGTCCGAGCCACATATCCCCACCATCTCAACTTTCAATAGGACATCATCGTCTTTTTCTATCCTCGGCTCCGGTACATCAATTATCTCCATTCGTCTGATACCTGTCAGTGCAGCCGCTTTCATAAAGTTCTCCAATAAAATGCTTCGCAAAATTCATCTTTTACCGGTCACAGTATGCCAGCCGAAGCTTCATATCCGGCTTACTTCTCGTCGCCCAAAGTTTCAACATCGCCATCATCAGAGTATCGCCGCCCGTAACGGCCTCGTAGTGCTCGTGTTTGGACGTTGCTTTGGGCAGAGGTGAAGTGTCATCGAAGAAGAGCTTAATCGCCCGCTGCGCAAAATGGTCCGCCCTCTCCAGATACCGCTTCTCCCCTGTTAGTTCATACGCACCGAGCATCAGGTAAATCACATGTCCCAATGTCCCCGGATGTAAAGCGAATTTGATTTCCGGCTCGTTATCCAGATATAGCTTGGCGGCATCGAGTATGAGTCTCTTGTACTCGCCGAGCTTTACCTGTTTATAGCGAACGTAACAGATGTTAGCAGTACCGGCGTGACCCCAGCCGCTGGTGTAGCCGCCTTGGGGATTCGGCTCTAATGTATCGACGTGAGCGTTGCCTACGAAGCCTTTGCCGCCGGGTCTGAGGTCGTGAGCGAGTTTGAGAAATGCGCGGTCGGTTCGCAAGGCGCTTTGTCGCATCTTCCAGGCTAATTCGTCCGGCATATAGTCTGCACCGTTCCAGGTACAAATGGCGTACATAAGGTTGCTCGTAGTCCAAAGGGCTTTGCCCCCTGAGCGTTCGGCACTTTCGGCGGGAAAAGCATCGGATTGCGGGCTGCGTCGACTGTCGAAATAACCGACCAGTGTGTCAATTGCCTTGGCGAAGACCGGGTCTTTTGTATGTCGGTAGGCCTGGGCCCAGGTTGCGATGTAATAGCCACCGTGGCGCGGGTATTCGGAATTTTTGAAAGTCTGATGCATTTCGTAGTTGGCGTGACGCGAGAAGTTCCCGGTATTGTGGTCGCCTATCTGGTGGTCCCACAGTCCGCGGGCGAATTGGGTACACGCCTCCGGCGCAAGCTCATACGAGCGGTCCCAGAGCACCCACGGCCGGTAAAACTCGTGAGTATTATACTCCTGCATATTGCCCCCGTGGTGAGAGCCTTTTCTCCACTTGATGAGGCCCTCGGTCCGAAAGTCCCACCCCATGTGCTCGCCCCACGCCATCAGCCCCGTTACCGGGCTTTGGCAGTGCTCGAAGAACCATTTTATCGTTTTGTCGGCCTCCTTGGCGTATCGTTTGTCGCCGGTTATTTCTGTCAGCGCATATAGAATCTGGTAGAGGTTCTGGTCGTGCATCGGGTTGGCCCCGGTCGTCATACGGTCACGGTTGCGAACCCGCCAATTCTCCCAATCCTGCAAGCGAATTTGCCACAGCCGCTCCAGACCCGCTTCATCAAAGATTTCGAGCTTCTTGCGGTCCAGCGTTGTGGCAAACAGCGGAGAATGTTCCGTGCCGTATCTGTCCCGCCCCTTCTCAAGCAGCGTATCTGCGTATGACTTCACTATCCGAAGATAATCCGCTTCACCGCCGGCACTGACATTCATACTAACGCCCAACACAACAGCCAGAAAAGTGCAGCCAACTATTAGTCTGATCCGTTTTTTTCGCACAACTTTCTCCTTCTCAAACGTTAAATCGGAAACGGATAACGTCCCCGTCCTGAACCACGTACTCTTTGCCTTCGAGCCGGATTTTCCCGGCCTCCTTGATGGCCTTTTCGCTGCCGAGCTCTTTCAAATCGTCAAAGGCAAAAGTCTCCGCCCTGATGAAACCCCGTTGTATATCGGTGTGAATCTTGCCTGCCGCATCAAGTGCTGCCGTCCCCTGCCTTATCGGCCAGGCCCGCAGCTCACCCGAGACAACTGTCAAAAAGCTGATTAGCCCCAGTGCCGAGTAGCAGCTATTGACGAATTTATTTACTGCCGATTCGGTTATACCCAAGTCACTCATAAACTCCGCGCTGCTGTCAGCGTCCAATTGTGCCAGCTCATACTCCAGCTTGGCACAAATCGTAATCACCGGCACGTTGTCATCAACACAATCGGCGAAATCGAACTTCTTGTCTAACTGGTCCTCGCCGACATTTACCGCCACCGCAATCGGCTTGAGCGTCAGGAAGCCCAGAGACTTAATCATCTCACGCTCCGCTTCGGTCTCGACAGCCGAGCTAATCGGCTTCTCCGATTCTATCGCCTCCTGCAGCTTTTTCTGCAGGGCTAATTCCACCTTATCGTGTACCTGAGTCTTCGTTGGTTTATGCACCTGTTTTTCGAGTCTTTCTATCCGCGTCGCAACAAGCTCCAAATCGGCAAGCAGCAGCTCCGTCTTCAATTCCGCTAAATCTCTGGCCGGATTGACGCTGTTTCGATAAGGTGGTACCGACGGCTCCTCAAACGCCCGCACCACCAGAACCAGCGTATCAATGGTTCTTATTTGGTTAATCAGTCGTCTTGCCGCTGCTCGGCCGTGCTCATCAGCAAAGTTAAAGCCCGGCAAATCGAGGCAGTCGATTGTTGCGTAGGTTGTTTTCTTCGGCTTGTAATATTCGGTCAGCCAATCAAGTCTTTCATCCGGAACGGACACCACAGCCTCTTCAATCGCCGTCGAGCCGACCGGCGGAATCGCCTTGCCGCTGATTGCCGAGAAAATAGTGCTCTTGCCGGACTGCAGTAGGCCGAGTAAAGCAACTCTCAATTTCAGACCTCCTTATAGACGGTTTCACCCTTTGTATCATAGGCCACAATAGCAGGAAAATCAACCACCTCAAGTTTTCTTATAGCCTCCGTGCCGAGGTCCTCATACGCAACTACTTCTGCCGAAACGATATGCTGCGAGAGCAGTGCCCCTGCCCCGCCGATAGCGGAAAGGTGGACCGCCCCGTATCTTTTCAGGGCCTCTCTGACTTTGTCGTCTCGATATCCTTTGCCGACCATCGCACGCAGTCCCTTAGCAATCAGCTTGGGGCTGAAAGGGTCCATTCTTGATGAGGTAGTAGGACCGGCCGCCCCGATTACCCGCCCCGGCCGGGCAGGAGTAGGACCCACAAAATAGACAATCGCCCCTTCAAGCTCAAACGGCAGCTCCTGCCCCGCTCCTATTGCCTCACACATTCTCTTATGCGCCATATCCCGAGCAGTATATATTACGCCTGTGATGAGAACCTCATCGCCCGCTTTTAGCGAACGCACATCCGCTTGCCCCAACGGCGGCTCCAATCTCTTCATCTCGCTCATACTTTTCTCTACGAACCATGAACAACGAACAATGAACAACCATCAATTTTACAGTATATCAGGCATTCCTGCGAATTGAAAAGTCACAGATTTTCCCAAAAATGGAACAGCCAGTCCCACACAACGTGTCATCATTCGGCGAATTTTTTTGAAATTCGGTGTTGTTAGCAAGCGAGGTCTGATATAATAATGCTGCTATGGGGAAGTATCCGATATTTCTTGAGATGGGCGGTCGTCGTGCGGTTGTGATAGGCGCCGGGGCCGTCGCTGTACGAAAGGCCCAGGCCCTGCTGGCCGCCGGGGCCCGGTTGGTCCTGGTGGCAGAACACATCGATGATATGCTCACTGCTCTTTGTCAGGGTACGGATGCCAAATTAATAAAGTCGAAGTATTCCAAGGATTACCTTGTCGGCTCGGTCCTTGCTATAGCGGCAACGAACGACCCTCAGCTCAACAAACAGATTTACGGAGATTGTCAGGAGCTGGAGATATTGTGTAATGTCGTTGACGAGCCGCAACTTTGCGATTTCTTTGTGCCGGCTGTTGTTAAACGCGGCGACCTCCAGATAGCTATCGGCACTGAAGGCCATAGCCCCGCCTATGCTGGTCATCTGCGAAAAAAATTGGAGCGAATTTTCACCGAAAAGCACGGCGCGTTCCTGGCTGAGTTGCAAGCCCTTCGAAAGCGCATAATTAACGATATGCCGGACCCCGCCGACCGCAAGACACTGTTAGGACACCTGGTTGATGACAAGTCGTTTGAGTATTTCATTCAAAACGGCCCTGCCGAATGGCGCACTTATACTGACAGGCTGATTTCGATGGAGAGCGAAAGAAACGCGATGAAAAACGGCGACCACGGTTAAGAAGCAATTCAGATGTAAATTTCAGTTATGCCCCGGTCAGGCTTCGATTCTTTCAATTACCACCTGTAGATATTTTTGCCGGTGACCAATGCGTCTTTTACTGTTTTTGCGCCGGCGAAAGTGCGTCGGATAGAGCTTTTTGCCTTTGACTATTGCCTCTTCCGCCTTAGTCTTGAAAGAAGCCACAACCTTTGCACCATCCAGATACGGTGTGCCGATTTTTGCTTCTTCACCCTCGCTCACAAACAGAACCTTGTCAAGCTCGATTGTCTTGGCGTCGGGCGCGACGCCAGTTAGTTCGATATTTATACAGTCACCTTCGGCGACCTTGTATTGCTTTCCACCCTGTTCAATTACTGCGTACATTCAAAAAACTCCAGGCTTTTATGTTCAAAAATTCAACCAAGGCCGATATATTACGTGTTGAATCCTTGTTTGTAAAACAAATTCTGGCATATTTTTGCAGTCTCCCAACGCCGGGAGAGGAGCGATTCTATGCAGATAGCTATGATAGAGGACAAAATCGTCCCGACAGCCGAGCTCGAACCGGCTTATTTGGACCGCGGAACGTACTTTGGCGACGGCGTTTATGAAGTCCTGCGGAGCTACGATGGCAAAATCTTCGCGATTGAGGAACACCTGCGGAGATTTGACAACAGTTTAGCTGCCGTCAAAATAACCGGCGTGGATATTGACCAGGTTCGTTCCCGGGTTCGAAAGGCTTTTTCCACCGCTGGTATTGCCAACGCTAAGATATATTTTCACATCACCAGAGGCTCAGCCCCGCGAGACCATATTTGCGATGAAGACTTACGACCCAATTTTTTTCTGACCGTCACCGAGTTGCCTGATGACAGTGAAGCAAAAAACAAAGGTATTGCGGTATCGGCCCATCCCGATTGGCGATGGAAAAGATGTGACATAAAGTCATTGAATCTGTTGCCCAACGTCCTCGCTCGCTTAGATGCCGCCAAGAAAGGCTGTGCCGAGGCGATATTTGTCGACGAGGCCGGCTTCATCACCGAAGGGGCCGCTTCCGCTTTTTTCGCACTTTTCGAACGAAAATTGACCACCGCTCCCCTCACAGCCAATATCCTGCCTTCCATTACGCGAAAATTCGTGATTGGCGCAGCCAAAAATATCGGGCTGGAAGTAATCGAAAAATCGTTTACACCACAGCAGGCCGGCTGTGCAGATGAACTTTTTATTGCTGTAACTACCAAGGACATTGTGCCTGTTGTCAAATTCGATGACAAGCCCGTCGGCGACGGTAAGCCGGGCAAATATACGAAGCTGCTGGCGGAAGAATTCCGGGTGTCAATGAGTACGCGCGGCGTTTGAAATTGGGTTTGATTGGGTTTGTATTTCATAATTAGTTCATAGTTCGTGGTTCGTAGTTCATTGATATAATTCACTGTTGTTGCTGAGGTTATGTTCATTTTGGGTGTCTTGGAAACTGCCGGGAAATTGGGTTTGTTTTGGCTTTGTTTTTTCATAGCCCTTAGCCGCATTTTTCTTCATAATCCTTTGTAAATACACACTTTGCATCAATTTTACCCTCTGGCAAATTGGGTTTGATTGGGTT
>Ga0114930_10001414_pt1 | contig 22991 bp, 22 predicted proteins | sample AnhtaG_FD_87300 | JGI IMG/M metagenome (GOLD analysis project Ga0114930, IMG submission 87300) | Deep subsurface microbial communities from Anholt, Denmark to uncover new lineages of life (NeLLi) - Anholt_01485 metaG | ecosystem: Environmental > Aquatic > Marine > Oceanic > Sediment | place... | reverse complement strand
TTTTGATAAAGAATGGTTGATAAAGAACACCTTACTGCTTACGATACTCGGAAATATCCTGTTCGCCCCCATGTAGGTGTAGGTGTACTTCTTGTACGAGATCACACTCTCCTTTTAATAAAAAGAAAATATGATCCAGATGCGGGATATTGGTCTATCCCAGGAGGGCATTTGGATCTAGGGGAAAAAGTTCAAGTAGCAGCAGAGAGAGAAGCTTATGAGGAAACTGGTTTTAAAGTAAAGGTGATTAAATTAGCAGGAATAATTGATAAAATTATGTATGATGACAAAGGCAAAATCGAATATCACTATGTATTACTTAATTATTTTGTAGAACAAATAGAAGAAGATGAAACTCAAGCACCTATTCCAGATGACGATGTTTTGGATGCTAAATTTGTCCAATTTAATGAATTGAAGGATTATAAATTAACAGAATCTTTAATTGAATTATTAAAGCAATTAAAAATTGGTTTCGATTAATCAAATTTCTGTTGGTAAAAAAAAATAATAGTTTTATTATACTAATTTCTTAGATTTAGTTTTCAAAGAAACCTTGATCTAAAAAGGAAAAAGATGAATTTCTCTTAAAAAAATTAATTGTGTGAAATATAGAAATAAAAAAAAAGAAAATTTAGAATTTTTTTAGGCTTTTAATATAATTTTTTTCGATTTTTTATGAGAATTACCGAAGCTAACGAAATTACACCTATTAAGATATAGAGATTGTATCCAGGAATAGCACCATCTCCAGGTATATCAACGCTTGTTATCGTAAAATTTGGACTATCATCGTATGTTGCAGGATTCGAAACATCGCTAATTCTGATCCGATAATCGGTTCCGTTAGCGAGATCTGTTGGTATGGTCCAATCAAAAGAACCATCATTAGCTGTGCTTGCGACAATATTCTTTTCAAATACATCGTTCTCGTATAGATCAATTTTTACATTAGCGATGCTTCCTGTTGAGGTCCATGTGATGGATTGAGAAGTACCCATCTCCCATACACTAATGTTATCAGGAGTAGTGACAGTTATAGTGTCAGCAGCTACAGGAGTAAGTATCTCGAAATAATCGCTAAGATCATCAGTGGCGGGATTCGCTACATCACTGATTTTTATCTGATATTGCGTAGAATCTACAAGTGTTGTAGGTATTAACCAAGAAAATTCATCATTATTAGGAGTACTTGCTAGGATTTCCATAACAAATACATCACCCTTGTATAGCTCAATTTTTATATCAGAAATACTGCCTGTTGAGGTCCAGGTGATGGATTGAGTAGTTCCAGTTTCCCAGGAACTCGTGCTATCAGGATTAGTGACAGTGAGCGAATCAATAATGGAAGTGAATTCAACATTAGTTTCGATAAAACTAAAAGTTATGTATGAAGCACCCTCATCATAGAAAAATGTTCCGCTTATTAAGAGTCCGGTACTTTTTTCATACCAAGCGATGCTACCAGGAAGAGTTAAATCTTCAAGTACCCAAACACCTATAAGTCCATAGCCGGGAAGATCATAAACTAATTCGTCAGATACAAGAAAAGAATGATCACCTTCACTGAAAACTGAGATTGGAATAGTATCATCAAGACTAGCACTGGTAAATATCCAAATTGGATCATGACTACCATCACCAAAAAATGACCCTCCAAACATAATTCTTGTCTGTATATCGACTAACCACGTGGCTTCTCCTACTTCTTCAAGGATCAAAGTTTGATTGAATATACTACCTCCGATTTGAGAATATGAGAAATTGGAAAGATGGTATTCAAGATCGTCACTAAGAGTATAATTCACGTACATCCCATCAAATACTGGGGAAAGAGCGCTACTTCTTAACATATTTTTAGTATCATCTATTTCAGTAGTTTCATCAGATATTATTGAAGTTGTATCTAGGAGTGAAAAGATTGAACAGCTGATAAGGAAAATGAGTATTGCTATTGCTGCACTAACTATTTTCTTATTCTTTAAAACTCTCATTTTACATTTCGCCTTGTTTTTATTAAAAATTTTTTAAATTAAAATTGTCAATAAGTTATACTCTGTAAAGTTAATATTTATACCTATCTGTCAATTTTTCAAATATTGTTCAAGTACGTTTATGAGGACTAAGTAGTAAATCACAAAATTACTATTGAAATTAGTATTTTGAACATAAAGAGAAAAAAATAAATAAGAATGTGTTTTAAAATTTCTAGATTTCTCTTGTTTTTCACTTCTTATTTAATTCGATTTCATGAATTTTTAAATGATAAAAATATTAATTTTGTAAAATGATCCAATATTTAGACTTAATATATAATTAAACCATTATATTTCCAAAATGACTGATTTCGAAAAATTATTCAATCCAAGAAGTATTGGAATTATTGGGGCTAATGAAAAACGTGCTGGCAGATATTTTATTAATTGTCTTTTACATATTGGTTATGATAAGCCAATTTATCTTTTTAATCCAAGTCTAAAAGGGAGCACTATTGCAGATATTCCTGTCTATGGATCAGTTCTAGACATTCCAGATGATAAACCTATTGATTATGTTATAGTTGCTGTTCCAGCAAGACTTTGTCCAATAGTTCTCGAGGAGTGTGGAAAGAAAGGTGTTTCGTTTGCTACAATTTTTGCTTCAGGATTTTCAGAAGTAGGTAATCGTCATTTAGAAGTAGAGGTTTTAGAAGTTGTAAAAAAATATGATATCCGAGTAATTGGGCCAAATTGTATGGGGATCTTTGTTCCAAAAAACAGAATCTCCTTTTCACGTGGTCTTCTAAGTGAAAAATCTGGTGATCTTGGTGGAATTTTTCAATCTGGTGGTTTAGCAATATACATTGCTGCAAAGGGTCAATCCATATATGGAACATATCCAAGTAAATTTCTCTCAATTGGAAATCAAATTGATTTGAATTTTGTTGATTTCTTAGAATATTTTTTAGAGGATGATGAGACTAAAATTATAGCACTTTATGTAGAAAACATAAAAAGTAAAGCTATCGGAAAAAAGTTCTTGAAAGTAGTTAAAAAACTAACATTGAAAAGAAAACCGGTCATTTTATGGAAAGTTGGAAGCGGGGAAGCTACAAGAGAAACAATAATGTCTCATACTGGTGGATTAGCAGGGTCTTTAAAAATATGGGAAGCTGTGGCAAAACAAACTGGTGCTTTAATGGTAAAAGATTCAAATGAATTAATTAATTTAGCAATGACTTTTCAGCATATTAGTAGTATGCCGATGAATAGAAATATGGGAATAACTACAGGAGGGGGAGGTGCTTCGATTGAGACATCTGATACATTTGAAAGGCATAATTTAAAAGTTCCTAAACTCGCACCAGAAACTATTGAGAAATTTAGAGAATTCGTTCCAGATGTAAACACAATCCTAAGAAATCCTCTTGATTTAGGCGGAAGCATGGGAAATCCAGAAATTTTTTATAAAACACTAGTAACTTTAGATTCAGATCCAAGTATCTCGGCTGTAATTTTTATAAAAACATATGATTTCAACCATATATTTCTCGAAACAATTAAACGAGCTTATAAAGAGATGAAAAAACCACTCATATGTATCGCCTATAAAATTGTTGATGACACCAGTGATTATGCTAATAAAGTTCTATTCAAAAGAGAATTGTTTAAGTTAAGGGTTCCCGTATTCGAATCAGTAGATCTAGCAGCTAAAGCTTTGGATAAACTATGTACCTTCCGAGAGTTCCAAATCAAGCATAATTCCTAACATAAAATCTTACTAAATTTAAGTTTTTAACTAATTTTTATAGTGTTTTCTTTTTCTACAAAGATGTAAAGTTTTATATCGAAGCAAAATCAACTATCAATAACATCGAAATCTAATTCAAATAAAACAAATAATTAAAAGAGGAAATAAAAGTATGCCATATATAGTTTCATTTGTTAAATACCCTAGTCACCGAGGACCTAAAATTGCAAAAAAATATCTGGAATACATACAAAAATTTCCTCCTGATAATTCTTTAGGAGAACTTATTATACCATCAGCAGTGAAAGTAACAGACGATGGAATAAGAGCTATGAGTGTATCCCGTGTAAAAAAGGGAAAATTTGATGAAGCATGGAAACTTGCATTTGACCAAAGAGCGTTTTTCTTAGACGTTGAAGGATATGAAGGTTCTATTGAAGTTTGGGCAACCATTGGAGAGGCATTAGCAGCGGTAGGAATGAAAGCTCCTTAATCTAAATTCAAGAAAAAACAATTTTTTTTTATTTTTGTTTCTATTATCTAAAAATTTCTTTAACGAATTTCTCTATACGATTTCTGGCTTGTTGACTTTCAGGGGTTTCAAAAGCGGCAAAAACATGAATTAAATTCTCCCAGATATCTAATTTAACGTCAATCCCTGCAGCTTTGGCTTGTTCTGCTAAGTGAATAGAATCGTCTAATAAAATTTCAGATGTTCCTACTTGGATATATAATGGGGGTAATCCTTTAAAATCAGCGAAAACAGTAGAAATATATGGATTTCGCTGATCATTATTCCTTCCATACAATAAGGCGCAATTTTTCAATCCTTCAGGTGTCAACCATGGATCTTGTTCTGCTTTCTGTGTAAAAGATTCACTTGAACATGTTAAGTCCGCCCAGGGAGAAATGACTATTCCAGCAGAGGGTAAGGGTACGCCTTCCTCACGCAATTTTATTAAAGTTGCCATTGTTAACCCTCCTCCAGCAGACGCCCCAGCGATAATTATGTTTTCTGGCTTAATTTTTTCTGATTCAATTAACCATTTATAAACGCTTATCGAATCTTCCAAACCTGCAGGGAAAGGGTGTTCTGGGGCGAGACGATAATCAACAGCTAAAACACGTGCGTTCGACATACGTAAAAATGCTAACGTTAGAGCTCTGCTTGAAGTAATTGATCCTAATATATATGCACCACCATGTAAATATAGAACAACTCTATTAGTACTGGATTGAGGTGTCGTGACCCATGCTGCAGGTACATCACTTACCTCTATGTATTCGTATTTTACATCATCAGGTATTTTTATCATTTCACCTGCTTGATCAGCGTTCTCCCGCAATTGTTCAATACTTAAAACAGTTGAATTTTCAGATTGAAGAGATTTAAGTAATTTTATTACTTTTTCCATTTCTTTACTAAGCATTAATTTTTACCCTAATATCATAATTAATATAATAAGTAAAATCAATAGAGCTTGTTAAATTTTTTTTCCTAGATTTTTTAATTTAGAAGACAAAAGAATATAATTCTACTATAATTATTGTGTCATAGGGATTACTTTTCCCAATTCAGAATAGATATAAGGAATGAAGGGATCGAAGCTTGTCTACATTGATGAGAACTGCTAGGAATGGAAATACTCTCAAAATTATGGAGATTGTTGCCCAAAATGAACAGGTTGATTTGGAGTTCATAAGAAAGGGGATTAAAAGTGGAAGAATCATAATTCCTAAATCAAATCGTCGAGATTTAGAGACTCCTATAGGTATTGGAAAAGGATTATTGGTAAAGATTAATGCTAATGTGGGATCATCAAAAACCGTATTTAATATCGATGAAGAAGTAGAAAAAGCTAAAATAGCGGTTCAATTTGGGGCAGATACCGTGATGGATTTGAGCACTGGTATTACCGAAGCCGATCTTATTACAATTAGGAAAAGGATTCTTGATGAAGTCAAAGTCCCTTTAGGCACAGTCCCTATTTATCAGACTGCACTAAGAGCTCTTGAGAATAAAGGAGCCATCATCCATATGGATGAGGATGACATGTTCAATGTAGTGGAAGAACAAGCAAAGGAAGGTGTCGATTTCTTCACAATTCACGTTGGAGTAACTCAAGAAATAGTTAATCATCTAATTAAACACCCCAGATTAATGGGCGTAGTTTCTAGAGGTGGAACATTTTTAGCATCATGGATTTTAGAAAATGATAAGGAAAATCCTTTTAATAGAAGATATGATTATCTGCTTGAGATGGCGCAAGAATATGATTTCACTCTTTCTCTTGGAGACGGAATGCGACCAGGAAGCATTTTCGATTCTACTGATTTTGCTCAGGTTCAAGAACTACTTGAAATTTCTAAATTAGTAAAGCGAGCATGGGCTGCTGATGTCCAAGTTATGGTTGAAGGACCAGGTCACATTCCCGCAAATGAAGTTGAACGGAATATCAAAATGCAGAAATCTTTGTGCGATGAAGCACCATTTTATGTATTAGGTCCGCTTGTTACTGACATTGCCCCAGGATATGATGATATTGTAGGTGCTATAGGAGGAGTACTTGCTGGTTTAGCTGGAGCTGACTATTTATGTTATGTAACTCCATCTGAACATCTCGGGTTACCTACAAAGGATGATGTCAAAAGAGGTGTTATTTCATCCAAGATTGCTGCTCATGCTGTTAACATCGCACGTTATGGAAAACGAGTTTCTGACTGGGATTATAAAATGGATATCGCCAGAAAAGAACTCAATTGGGAAGGTATGATCGAACAAGCAATTGACCCCGAATTAGCCAGAGAGATTCATTACCGAAATGGTTGTGCTGAAGATGATGAAGAGGTATGTAGTATGTGTGGAGAATTCTGTGCGATAAAACTATTAAAAGATGCTTTAGAAAGCAAAAGAAATTCTACTTTATAGTTGGAAGGTCTGATACTTTACTGTTATTTCTTCTAATTTATAAACCAATATTTTGTACACTCTATTCAGAAATTTGAGCACCTCAAAATTATATTATAATTTGTTATCAAAAGGGGTGTTTTTAAACAGAGAAAGGTGAATTCCTTTTATTTCAAAAAAACTATAAGAAATTTTTTATAAAATTAAGGTATAATTTACTAAGGAAAATGAAAAAAGTACTAACTATTGCGGGATCTGATTCTGGTGGTGGTGCTGGAATTCAAGCAGATTTAAAAACTTTTTCTGCTCTTGGAGTTTATGGAATGAGTGCAATCACAGCATTAACGGCACAAAATACTATTGGTGTTCAGGGAATATATGAAATAGATCCTAGTTTTATTGGGAAGCAGATTGATTCTGTAATGTCTGATATAGGTGCAGATGCATGGAAGACAGGGATGTTAGCAAACGCAGAAATTATTCAAATTGTAGCTGATCGTGCTCGTAAGTATAATGTAGGGTTCCTAGTAATTGATCCTGTAATGATTGCAAAAAGTGGTGATCCATTATTAAAACCTGAGGCAAATAATACACTCATTTCAGAATTAATTCCATTGGCATATGTTCTAACACCTAATCATTATGAAGCTCAAGCGATAGCAGATATCGATATAAATAGTTTAGCAGACGCTCGGGAAGCGGCGAAAAAAATTCTCAAAATGGGACCACAAAATGTGGTTATCAAAGGTGGACATTTACCAGATCCAGAAAATGCAATTGATTTACTTTATGATGGACATAAATTCATAGAATTTCATGCACCTCGTATTGAAACTAAAAATACACATGGTACTGGCTGTACTTTCGCATCTGCTATAGCAGCAGAATTAGCAAGAGGTGAAAATATTAAAAAGGCAGTTCATATTGCGAAAGCCTATTTAACAGCGGCAATTCAAAAAGCTGATAGCCTAAATATTGGACATGGGTACGGCCCTACAAATCATTCTCAAGACTTTAATGTTGAGGTAGATTTTGATTTAATAAGAGTAAAAGAGGATTAGATTACTACTTAATTCTTTGATATGCCCATTCTGCTTTATCTTTCATCCCAAGTGCCTCGTAGGATTTCCCAAGAAACAGAAAGCCATCGGGATAATCAAATTTTAGTTTAACTAATTTAAACAAGAAATTAATTGCTAAATCATATCTCCCTCTTTGGTAGTTTGCCTTTCCAAGTATAAAAAGAACTCTTAAATTTTGATCATCAAAGGAGGTTTCATTATAGGATTCTATAAGTAAGTCTATAGCATCAGCGTAATTTTTATCTTCGATGAGAGACTCAATAGTTTCAATAAATTTAAGGAAAATGATATTATTTGTTACTTTTTCCATTTTCTTCATCGCTTCTTTTCTTAATTCCTCTTCTAAGGCTTCTTGCTTTTCCTTTTCTTTTTCTTCTATAAACCCCTTAAATTTAGATAATACACTCGGAGAATAAGGATCACTGCATAATGGACAGTTTTGTGAATGCAATAACCAATCTGCTAGACATTTATCATGAACTGGGTGTCCATTTTCGCACTCATAAAACGATTCCTTGCTCTCATCTATCTGTAAATGGCAAATTATACAAGAAGGCATAATGGATCTTTTGCTAACTTCCTAATTAACTATTTTTCATAACCTATAGGTTTTATATATTAAAATTATAGACTTGATACTTATAAGAATATTGCTCTAGAAATTTTGTTTTAAAAAATAATAAATAAAACTTCTGTTATTATAAGGTTAAGAATACATTTTTCACCAAAAAAATTGAATATTGGTAGAATAATTATTGTCTATAAATAGAAATGAGCTTTTTGCAGAATTTTTTAATCGTTTTTTAGAGATAAATAAGGACGCGGAAGCAGTTATTGTAAGTGATCATCAAGGTTTTGTCATAGCTGGTGAAAAAAGAAAAGACATTGATATAGAAATAGTATCAGTTTTAACTTCAATCATTAATCCCATATTGGAAAGGATTCGTGATGAATTTGCTTTCAGAGAATTTGGGACAGCGAGTTTTGATACAGAATTTTATAGGCTTTTATTTATTTCTCTGGATGAAAGGAGAACATTAAGCGTTGTCCTTAATAATATGGCATCTGTTGATAAAGCTTCACCTTATGCATATCTACTTGCAGAAAAATCAGTGCAAATACTCAATGCAGAAGAAGGTGATACCGTACAAATGACGATTCCTCATTTCGAATATGAAACCGATGCATCTGCAACCAAAGAAAGGGTAAAAAATCAAATTTATCAAATGAGATTAGATCAAGGTGGTACCTATCGATTTAAGTTTGTTATTATCGGGGATCATGAAGTAGGCAAAACTTCTTTAGTTAGAAGGTTTGTGGAGAATAAGTTCTCCCGTGATTATCGTGCTACGATAGGGTTGAACATTTTAAGCCATAATATAGAATTTTATGGCAATAATGTTGCGTACAGCTTGTGGGACATTGGCGCACAATCATTTTTTGCAAGATTTCGCCAAACCTATTATTTAGGAGCACAAGCTGCGTTTATTGCGTTTGATTTAACAAAAAAAGAATCATTTGATAATGTAATGAAATGGTACAATGAATTAGAAAAATTCATTGACCAAAGAAAAATACCACTAATTATAATAGGAAATAAGGCTGATTTAGTGGATCAAAGAACAATTTCTTATCAAGATGGTGTGGATTTAGTAAGCGACTTCTCAAAAAATATTAACATTAAGGCTTCATACATCGAAACAAGCGCCCTAACGGGTGAGAACGTTGAAGACGCGTTTACATTAATCGCATATCATTATATTTCTCAAAGTAAGCAAGAAGAAGAGGAAATACTGAAAAAAGATCTATTAGATGAACTGAATTTAATATTAGAGAAAAGAAAGAAACAAGGAGTGAATTTAGAAAACTTGTTAACATTAACTGTAATATCAGAAAACGAATTCTGGAGTCCAGGCTTACAAATACTTTCAGATATTAATATTGAATATAAACTTGAGATGCTTAAAGATGATTCTGATGAAAAAGTATATAAATTCTCTAACGGAGTAATACTAAAGAATTTTCTCTATAAAAATTTTGATGTAACAAATTCTGACGGAGTTTTTTGTATATTTGATGCCCGTTATGAGGATCATATTGTCCCAGAATGGAAAGACGTTGTTACAAATATCATAAATGGTATAGAGGAGAATAAAGTAGTCTTAATCGGGATAAGAGTTTCTGAGAAAAGTGATTGGTCTAGAATAATGGAAGAATTCGATGTAAACGAATTACTGGAGCAAAAAATGATCTCTTTATTATTTTTCAAAGTAGGAGTTGAATATAGACTAGAAATATATGATCAACTCAAAGTAATGCTAAATACCATCAAATATCTTTAACACATTTTAAAAAATTAGTACCTTTACAAAGATTTAAGAATTTATGCTTTTATTTTACTTTCCTTTCAAAAATACCTAATTATTAATAATAAAAAATTATAAATAGTATATTTATTATCTAGATAGAAATAAATGGGGTGTAGTATCCTTGGTATTACGCAAAAATAAGTTATTTATCGATTTATTCAACAAATTTTTAGAGATAAATAAGGAAGTACTAGCAGTTATTGTTTCAGATAATGAAGGTCTAATTATTGCTGGTGAAAAAAGAAAAGATATAGACATTGAATTAGTATCAGTTTTAACTTCAATTGTTAACCCCGTTTTACAACGTATGCGTAATGAATTTGATTTTAAGAAATTTGGTAATGCGAGTTTTGATACTGAGGAACATCGCCTCTTATTTATCTCTGTTGATGAAGAACGAATATTAAGTTTAGTACTTGATAATATGGCTTCTATTGAGAAATTGTCACCATATGGTTTATTTCTTGCCGAAAAAACTGCTCAAATTCTAACTGCTGATGAAGATGATATAATTCAAATTTCTGTACCTAATCTTGAATATGAAGCAGAGAATGTTTTAAGGTTGAAAAATCAACTATATCAAATGGAACTGGCAACACAAGGAGAATATCGGTTTAAATTTGTTATTTTGGGTAATCATGAAGTAGGAAAAACCTCCATTATTCGTAGATTTGTTGAAAATAAATTTTCAGAAGATTATCGAGCAACAATAGGACTCAACGTTTTAACACATACTTTTGAATTCTTCGGAAATGAGATTGGTGTGACTCTCTACGATTTAGGCGCTCAAAAGTACTTCCGTCGTTTCCGAAAAGTCTATTATTCAGGAGCTCAAGCAGCTTTTATAGTTTTTGATTTAACAAATCGTGAATCCTTTGATAAAATTATAAACTGGTATCAAGAATTGAAAGACTTCATAATTGATGAGGAAATTCCAATTGTCCTAGTAGGAAATAAGTCGGATTTAAGTGAAGGTCGCCAAATATTTTATCAAGAAGGTGTAAAACTAGCAAATAAATTATCTGAGAAAGAAAAAATCAATTTATCTTATATTGAAACAAGTGCTTTGACGGGAGAAAATATTGAGGATGCTTTCAATTTGATTTCATATCATTATGTAATGAAAAGTAAAGAAATTGAAGATGACAGACGGAGTGATATATTATATGATAAGATTGTATCAATTTTAAAGAAAAAAATCGTTTTGACAATATCGCTTATTACAGAAAGCACAATATGGAGTCCTGGTCTACAAGCTCTTACTAAAATAAAAAAATTAGGAGAAAGTTCATCTGTAAGAGATTATGATGACGAACAGGTTTTCCAATATTCGAGTGGATTGATAATAAAGCAGCACCTTTATTCTGCTGTTGATGATATCTCAAGTTCTGATGGTGTATTTTGTATTTTTGATGCCCGAAATAAGGAACATGTAGATCCTGAATGGAAAGAGATTATTATTAAAATTATTGAAAATATAAAAGATAACGGGATTGTATTAATTGGAATTAGAGCATCAGAAAGCAGTAGTTGGTCACAAATTATTGAGGAATTAAATGTTGATGAACAACTTGATAAAAAAGCAATAGATCTACTCTTTTTTAGAATTGGGGCTGGCTTTCGCATTGATATTTTTGATCAACTGAAATCTATGCTTTCTAATATCGATGATAAGTATTAATACTTTGATTTCTACTTCTTTAAGTTTGCTTTTAGCTCTTCAATTATTAAATCTCCCATTTCTTTTGTTGTTAGATTCTTTATTTCAGGATTCTTTAGATCAATAGTTCGACCCTCCTTGAGAGCTTCTTCAACGGAATTTTCTATTAATTTCGCGATATCAGGAGATTGAAATGACTCTTGCATCATTAATTTGACACTTAGTATAGCACCAATTGGATTTGCTATACCTTTCCCAGCAATATCTGGAGCGGAACCATGAATGGGTTCGTACATTGAAACCTTACCAGGATGGATATTTCCACTTGATGCCATGCCTAAACTCCCTATAAGAAATGCACCTTCATCACTAATAATATCTCCAAACATATTCCCTGTTACAACGGTTTGAAAAGCGTCTGGTTTTCTAATTAACCATTGACAAAATGCATCTATGTAGATATCCTCCTTATTAATTTCGGGATAATTATCTCCTATCTCGTGAAAAATCCTTCTCCATAATCTGCTTGGATTTAAAACATTAGCTTTATCAACAGAAGTAACTTTTGAATGACTCAATCTTTTTGCATATTCGAAAGCATAATTTATGATACGTTCACAACCTTTTCGTGTATAAACCATTAAATTTTCTGCAATATCGTCTTTTAACACGGCACCTTTATTTGCGTAAAGACCTTCTGTATTTTCCCTCACAAATGCGATATCTATTCCCTTCCCTATAAACTCATCTTTAAGAGGACACCTGTCCCTTAAGGAGTCATATAGTTTTATTGGTCTTAAATTAACATATAAATCTAATCGTTGTCGTATCTGCAATACTGCGACTTCGCCTACCCCAGGAGGAAGATCCGGTAATCCTACTGCTCCAAATAAAAGAGCATCAGAATTTTTAATAATCTCAAATGACTGCTTTGGTAAGCTTTTCCCAAATTTTTTATATACATTTCCTCCTGCTGGTGCTTCTTTAAATTCAAATTCAAAATCCGAATAATCAGAAATAACCTTTAATACTTTAAGCCCTTCTTCAACAACCTCCGGACCAACACCATCTCCACCACAATAAGCAATACTTTTTCTCAAAAGAATCAAACACTCTAAAAAAATTCAATTTTACTATTAGAAAAGATAAATAAGATAATTTCCAATAATTTTTAAGGCCTTATTTTCTTTTCGGCTTTTCTTTAAACTCATTAGAAAATAAAAATGAGAGTAATTATAATCACTAAATCCTTTAAGAACTTTTTTAAAGAGTTAAAAATTTTCAGCTCCTTTATCTAATTCACAGATTTGTGAAATAAAAAGCAAATTAAAGGATTATTAATTTTATAAAGACGATGCAGAATAAAAAAAAATCTATTTTAGTAATTAGTGCTATATTTTATGTTTCTATTATAGGTTTTATACTTCCATATATGCTAATTGTTCTTGATCTGTATTATTCAGTCTATGACTTGAATGAAAAAATGGCCTCTGTTGGAGTTTTCTTCTTTTTCTATCTTATGGGTACCTTTCTCTTTTTCCCATTTATATATTCTACTCTAATAGAAGAAAAATTGAGTTTAAGCATAAGAAATCACAGAAAAGAAGCAAAGAATCCTAGGTATTATGCGTATATATTATTTATAATTGGGATACCAATTATGATTTGGCTAATAATTGGAATCCGTGGGTATTATTCAATGTCAGAGTTTAGTGGTGGTTTAGGAGAATTAGTACATAATGGATTCTTAGTGATGTTAATCATGCTTATGTACTTCTGTATTATTCCAGCTTTAATTTTAAGTTTAAAAAGAAATAAGAAGAGTTTGTAACTAAATCTTTAAACAATTAAATAAATAAAATTTCTTATCTTAGAATTCCTATTGGAATTTATTTAACCTTTTTAATTAACTTAATTTATTTTTTTTAACATAAGAAAATATAGAAACATTGAGATGATCTCTGTATGGAAATTACTATAAAACCTTTATCATCAGATATCCTTGACGATTGGCTATACTTTTTTGAGGAAATTGGTTTTGCAGACAATCCTGATTGGTCGGGATGTTATTGCCGCTTTTATCACTTTGCTGGAAGTATTAAGGAATGGGAAAAGCAAACTAAAGAAGAAAACAGAAAAGCTTCAACCGATTTAATTCGCTCAGGAGAAATGCATGGTTTTTTAGCTTATTCAGATGACAAACCTGTTGGATGGTGTAATATTAATTCAAGAGAAAAGTTTGCGAAAACGCTTTATGAAGACGATTCCCCCGATTCCCAAGAAAGAAAAATAGCCGGAATTGTCTGTTATTTAATTGCTCATACAAATAGAAGGCAAGGTATTGCTAGAAAACTATTAAAAAATGCAATTTCACATTATAAAGATAAAAAATATGATATCATTGAATCATATCCAAGGATTGGAGAATTATCAGATGCATATAGTTATCGTGGCCCTATTTCCCTATATAAATCTGAAGGATTCATAATCCATAAGGTGCTTGAAGATCTTTGTGTAATGCGTAGATATTTACAATAAATTTATTATTTCTTCTTTTTTTCATAGGATTGGTTAAAATTTAAAATACATTTTCTTATAACGACCTCATTTTCAATAATAAAAAAAAATCTTGGATCTAAGGGCTCAGAAGTATATCTATGAGCCTTCTTCCAAGACATCGCTATTTTGTCGATCGGACGATCTTATTAACCGAAACATATATTATCGAAAATTTACCGTAATCCTTATATATTTGAAATATGTATTATAACTTAAAGAAGTTTATTGTGCATTCTAAAAACTTCTATAATACAAAATTGGTAATAAATAACTAAAAATTAAAGAAATTAACCAAAATAATAAAAAAGTGGAGGAATAAAAACTATGGCAAAGAAGGTATTCCTTAGCACTTCGCTATAGAACGTCAATTTTGCCTGGTCTCCTGTCCGAAAGTTAATGAAAGACAATGGTGCTGAAATGGTTGCTCGAGATGCAGTTGATGCCTTAATTGATTATTTAGAAAAATTAGCTAGAGGCATGACAAGCAAGGCTCTTGAGATGACGCGCCATGCGGGTCGGAAGAAATTAACTTTAGGGGATATGGACTTGGCAATGAAAATATTATAAAAAATATCAAATATCATTATTTTTGAATTCTAAATTTTTTTTTTATTTTTTTCTATACTCCTACTTTAACTGGATTTTTCTTGCTTAAATTCTATTCAAAAATTTTATAATTTCCTAAAATTTATTTTGTTTTATGAAAGCAAAGAAATCTGAAGGAGAGGTTGTTAAAGAGACACAGTCTCCTAACACTATAACTACATTAAAACGTGATTTTAAAACACTTGGTATTACTGCGGGATCAGTAATTATAATGCATAGTTCTTTAAGTGAAATAGGTTGGACTGTTGGCGGTCCTGTTTCTGTAATACAGGCTTTAATGGAAACCCTTACTTCAAGCGGCACATTAATAATGCCAACTTTTTCTTCTGATAACACAGATCCAACTGAATGGAAAAACCCACCAGTACCTGAAAGATGGTGGAACGTAATTAAAGATGAAATGCCTGCTTATCAGCCAGAAGTAACACCTACACGTGAAATGGGTATAATCATAGAAACTTTTAGAAAATGGCCTAATGTTATACGTAGCAATCATCCTTCTTTATCTTTTGCTGCTTGGGGCAAATTTGCGAAATTTATAATAAAAGATCATAAATTAACATCAGGCTTAGGTGAACATTCTCCTCTCGCTCGGATTTATGATTTGGATGGAAAAATCTTATTGGTAGGTGTTAATCACTATAACAATACCTCCTTGCATCTGGCAGAATATCGAAGTGATTTCTCCGGTAAAAAACATATTAAGAATGGATCTGCGATGATGTTAAATAAGAAAAGACAATGGGTAGAATATGAAAATCTAGACCATAATAGTGATGATTTCGAACAACTTGGAATAGATTTTGAATCAAAAATCAACTATACATTGGGTAAAGTTGGTATAGCAGAAGCTCTATTAGCCTCACAACGAGAAATTGTTGATTTTGCTATAGATTGGTTAAAAAAAAACCGCTAATTTTTATAATAATATCTTATAATCAGGTTAAATATGGAAAGTAAAACTTTAATCTTATCCTTCAAATTAAAAATCAAATAATAGCACGAATTTAAAAGAAGATTTTGGTTATTTAAAGATGAGTGAAGAAAAAAACGATGGTGTTTTTCCTTTTATTGAGGGAGAAATCATTGATTTAGTTGCCACGAACTCTAAGTGGGCTAATCTTATAGGCCGATGGATGAATGATCCAGAAGTACGTCATTATTCTCGAAATGCATGGCCCCTTACAATTGAGGATATAAAGAAATGGTTTGAACCTTCTTCCGATGATAGTTTGAAGGATTTTGTTGTGTTTACAATTTATCATAAAAAAGATAAACGTCCAATTGGAAGTGTTGGGTTTAATCATATAAATTGGTTAAACCGTAATGCAAATGTTTTTGGGTCAATCGGGGAGAAGGAATATTGGGGCAGAGAAATAATAGTTGAGGCATCAAAATTGTTAATTAAATATGGATTCACAGAATTAAATCTTCATAAAATATATGCTGGTGTCTATATTCCAAATAAACGCTCACTTCGAGCAGCTGAAAAAATAGGGTTTAAAGAAGAAGCTGTATTGAAAGAAGAAGTATATGTTGATGGAGAATATGTAGATGCTCATAAATTTGCTCTATTGAAGAAAGATTGGATGGAAGAGAATAAATAAATTATTTTACTTCCGGTAATATCATAATGAAATTACTTCCTTTAGTATAATCTCCTTTAACTTTATCCTCTACCCAGATTTTGCTATTGAAGATTTGGAGGATTTTATTGACTAATGAAAGCCCTAATCCCATTCCCTTAGAACCTTTAAGTTCCCTATTTCCGCTCTTAAAAATAACTTCTTTTCTGTGTTCAGCGACACCTATGCCATTATCAATAAATTCAATTTTAATATAGTTTTTTTCATCTATTTCTTGCTTTGAAATTCTTATTGAGATTTCTATTTTTGAATTTTCATTGTATTTTATACCATTAATTAACACATTTTCAAAAACGTCTTGGAGTAGTTCATTAGCATAAGTAAAATAATTTCCATCAATCGAAGAAACTGATATGCTTACATTTCTCTCTTCATATGCTTTTTCAACAAAAGTTATCGAATTTCTTAAAAAACTGCCAATCTCAACCTTACGAGTTATAATTTCTTTTTCTTCAAGTTCAGAAAGTGTACGAACATTAGAAATTAATTTTGAACCTCGAATTACCTGTTTTTTTATTAAATCAGAAATACTCTCTATTTCTTTAGATTTTTCAGATTCACCTAGTTGGTATGTTATAAGCTCTGCTGAAGAATTTACTACTTGAAGTATGTTATTCATATCATGAGCAAATAGGTCTTTGTAGAAATTACCTCTATCATATGCCTCTTTATACCTTTTTTCTGAATGTTTTAAAGCTTCTTCGGCAATTTTACGATCGGTTATATCTAGTACAATTCCTTGAAAATGTGTTACATTTCCATTTGAATCCCTTCGAATCCAAGATCTATCATCAAGCCATCTAATTTCTCCAGATTTTGTTATGATCCTGTATTCTTGGACGAAATCATTAACATCTTCATTGGTATAAATGTCCACTTCTTCAGCGACTCTTTGTAAATCTTCAGGATAAATAATTTCTTCATAGACCACTTTTCCAGAATAAAAATCCTCTGGAGTGTAGCCAAATTGGTCTACATTGTCAGAAACAAATTCAACAGGCCATCCTTTTGAATTCTTCCAAAGAAAAACAACACCGGGGCTATTATTTATTATATATTCTAATTCCTCCAATTTCTTATAGGAATTTTTAACCTCCTCTTGAGCAATTTTTCTGTCATTTATGTCTAATACCATAGAACGTGATTCAATAACATTTCCCTTTGAATCGAATATTGGTTTTACTGATATACTTACCCAAATAGGATTTCCTTCCTTATTTACCATTTGAAGTTCTACATCTTTAATAGATTTCCCAGCTATAAATTGACCAAATACTTTTTTAGCTATCTTTAATCCATAATCTGTATCAGGATATAAATCAAAGACTTTCATTTTCAGAAATTCATCTTTCTCATAACCTAGAAGTCTTTCTGCTGCTTTGTTAACCCTTAAAATTGATCTCTCTGGTCCTATTGAGAAATAAGCAATGGGAGCTTCTTCATAGAGGTCTCGAAATTTCTGTTCTGATCCTTTTATTTTTTCCTCGGCAATCTTCCTTTCAGAAATATCTCTCCCTACAGAAACAATAAGTGTATCTCCAAAAGAACTCTTAAGTGTTGTTCCCGTATACTCATATGGGATACTTAGACCATCTTTAGTTATTAGTGACATTTCAAGTTTAATTGTTCCTTCTTTTAATACATTCTTAGTAGCTTCTAAGGAACGCTTTAAATCCTCCTTATTGTAATATGAATCGGGGGCTTTCATTGAAGCAATTTCTTCGTCACTATAACCACTAACTTGTTTGAATACGTTGTTCCATCTAACTGTTCTGCTATTTTCTGGATTAAAAACGAATACAGTATCCATTGAAGAATTAAGTATATCATCAGCAAATTTTTTTTCTAAATTAAGAGTAATCTCTGATTTCTTTCTTTCTGTAATATCTGAAAAAGTTACAGCGAAATATCCTTTTTTAGGAGAATATCCTGAAACTTTATACCAACGATCTAAAGCTTCTGAATAATCTTCTACAATTAATGGGACTCCCGTAAGACCTACGTTTCCAAATTTACCAATCCAATCCGCAGGATCATTCTCTGTACCAGGCAATATTTCAGTTACTTTTTTTCCAATCATTTGTTCTCCTTTCAAACCTGTGAGCCTCTCGAAAGCAGGATTAACTTCTAAATATTTGTAATCGATTGGTTTATTATTTTCATCTACAATTACTTCATGATATGCGAATCCTTCAGTCATATTATTAAATATAGAACGGTATTTTTCTTCGGATTCTTTAAGCTTCTTTTCAATTAAAGTCATATAAGAGATTCACTTCTTTTTTTTATCATTATATCTATCTTAATAAGTAGTATCACAATCTTTATTTTAGGTTTCATTTAATAATCTATAAAATGGTCCCAATTTTTCGTTATTATAGCACGTACAATATTAAAAATTAGATTGCATATGAGTTTTTATTTAATTAATTAGACTTAGAATCTGCTTTATAACACATTCTATATATAATATATAGAGATTAAAATAAAGAATGTAACTGTAAAAAACTTGTTTTTCATAAAAAAAGGATATAAAAAAAAGAAATTTAGGTTTTAAGAGGGTTTATTTTATCCCCCTCCTATTATTGGAAAAATTGATACAACATCTCCATCATTAAGAACAGTTCCAAGGTCTTTATGTGGTCTTCCATTGACAATGATTATTGTTCTCCATGCTTCCTTAGGAATCTGATATCTCTTAAATAATAGCTCAATAGTACTATTCTCAGGAACACTTATAGTTTCCTTCGTTGGGCCATACTCTCTTAGCATCGCAAAGAATTTAACTGTAACATTGATTTTATTATTACTCATCTTCTTCTCTATTGAAATACCATTTATATAGAACAGCCATATTTCTTGGGAAAATAGCTACAATATCTCCACTTATAACTTTTTTTGTAAACCCTGAATATCTCCCATTCACAAAGATATGGATAACCTCATTTTCTTCAATGTTATATTTCTTTAAAATATCAGAAACCCTAACTAGACTATCATCGTTAATGTTTAGTTTTAATGGCAGACTTCCTGTAATATCGGGTTGTGCCTTTTTCCTTAAATCTCCGAATATTTTTACTCGAATTGGCATTTTTCAACAAACTAATCTTTTAAAACACGCTATCTAATTCATCATCAGTTACATTGAAGACTTCATTAGAAGGTGCAAGTTTTTCCTCCATAAAAAACTCAGGAAGTCTATCGTCAATAGCCGTAAATCCAGCTCTTTTATTGAAATCCAATTCTATATCAATAATTTGTTTTCCAATTACAGCGACATCATTAACAGTCAAGTTTGCCCCTAACACACCGTTTAAAGATTCTACAATACCTTCTAATCCTTCTGGTATATCTAAAATTGCAAAAGCTACGAATAAACAATAACCTGTAGCATCGAGAGCAGCTGTGGCTAATTGTAAATTACGTGAAATCTCTGCTTTTTTAGGATCTCTTGGATCTGCTTTACCTCCTACACCCATAATTTCTGGAGCAATAGCGTACCCGGCTGTATGGTCTGCTCCCATTGGTGTGGTTGCATAGGTTACTCCAATACCTTTAATGGCACGAGGGTCATATGCAGGTAATCCTTGTCCTTTTACAGTTGGAATTCTAGTCACTCCTAAAACTTTACCAGTAATTTCGGTTCCTTGAGCTAACATTCTTCCTATTGGGGTCTTTTTACGAATCTCATCCATAAGTTTTAACGCACCTTTACCATCTCCAAACTTGGCTAAACCTCCTTCCATTGATACGGCAAGGGTATCACCTGCTTCAATAGTATCACAACCTAAATCATTACATGCCCGATTTAATTCACCAACATCATCTAAGTTATAGATTCCACAGTTCGGTCCTAATGCCCAAACACTTTCATACTCTAATACGCCTACAGGGTCTTTACCACCTGGTTTCGTCCATACTTCTGAGCATTGGATAATACATCCAGGACTACAGAAATGGGGTCTCTGACCTCCACGCTTTTTAATCTCTTCAGCTTTTACTTCTCCAGATACTTTTTCACATCGATCATCTTGACCACTAGAAAAATTCCTTTGGGGTAATCCCTGTGCTTCATTTATAATATTGACTAGAACCGCTGTACCATAAGAATTAAGTCCTCCTTGTGGTTTTGTAACATCATGAGCTGTAAGTGCTTCTCTTAATTTCTTAATTCCTCCATTAAAAACATCTTGATTAGCAATTTCAACACCAAGAGCACCAGCCTCATCAACTATTATAAATTTTAACCCTTTGGATGCCATTACAGCACCAAGACCACCTCTTCCAGCATATCTACTTGGTAATCCCTCAGGATCATTGAAACAGATTCCTGACATTGCTCCAAGTACTTCTGCTGAGATTCCAACACCACAAATTCCAACTTTATCTCCAAATTCTTTGAAAAGTGCTTTGTAGGTATCATATAGACCTTTCCCTACCCATTTATTAGCATCTATGAATTCAGCTCCATCATTAGTAACTTTTAAAAGAAAGTAATCATCTCCTTCATGCTTTCCTTCAATTATCATTGCTCCGATACGCATTCTTCCGAGCATTTGAGCAAAATTAGTTCCAGCATTAGCCTCTTTAATTCCTCCTGTTAGTGGTGATTTACCACCCACAGAAATACGACCAGATGTTGGAGCTTTAGTACCCGTTACAATCCCTGGAGCGAATACAAGCTTATTATGGATTCCCAATGGATGGCAAGTGGGAGGAACTTCTTTTGATACAATAGTTGAAGTCATACCACGACCACCTAAAGCAGCATAACCTTCCGGTAAGTCTTCAAATTTAGCCTCTAGATTAGTCATATTTACTCTTAATATTCTTTTTGGCAAATTTTTCACCTCAAATTATTTTAGCATTATATGTTTATGATTAATAATTATTTATACCTTTTCTATTTAGACACCCAGAACGATATGTACACTTGACCCTATCGAAGTAATTTTGACGTGTTTTTAATAAGAATAATTAAGAATTTGAAATTATAATGTAATAATTCAAAATCATGATATTTTTAACTAATTAAATGGATACACCAACAAAGATCTTCAAAAAAATATTTGAAGAAGCTAAAGTAGACCCAAATATCATTGGATTTTTCCTATGTGGTTCTAGAGGTAAAGGTTTCCAAACTAAGTATTCAGATTACGATACCTATATTATTGTAAAAGATAACGTTGTTAAAAATTACATGGAAAGATATCCTTTTCGAAAATATGAAGGTGTAGATTTAGTTGTATTTTCTTATACTGAATTTAAGAACTGTGCTCCGTGGGGGAGTTCTGAAGCCTTTGGTAGATACAGTTCTTCTCATATGAAAGCACTAATTGATAAAAACGGTAAAATACAAGAACTATTAGATGATCTGGCAGAAATACCGAAAAAGTATCTTTCAAAATTCATAGCTGGAGCATTAGATGCATATATCAATTTTCTTTATCGTTCTCTAAAATGTATTCGTGATGGGGATATTGAGGCAGCCCGTTTAGAAGCAGCTTTCTCTATACCAAGTTTCTTAGCTGTAATTTTTGCTATTCATAATGGGAGATTAAGACCCTATTATAAATACCTTAAATGGGAACTTGAAAAACACCCCTTATCAAAATTTCCTATGAAACCCGAAAAAATCATCAATGGATTGATGAGAATATTAGCTAATGCAGATTATAAAGCTCAACAGAAGTTCCTTAAGATTACTGAACAAGTTCTTACAAAAGAAGGCTTTGGACATGTTTTTAAAAGTTGGGGTGATGATTTCCCATGGATGAAAACTTTTACTCCCGAGAATAAGTAAAAAACAGGCCCGGGGGGAATTGAACCCCCGATCTTCAGCTTAGGAGGCTGCCGCCCTATCCAAACTAGGCCACGGGCCTTACTTTATTTCATTTTCCGATGCTTATAAAAATCTATACTATGGTAAAATGATAAACGATTCCATATGTAAATTTCTTTTGAAATTATAAGTTGAGATTGCTTCGATAATATGCCACCCCACATATACGGCAAAAATACTTATTACCTATTTTAATTGCCTTTTCAATAGGTATTTCTGCTTGACAGTTCATTACACAACACTTTACTATTTTTTGTTCTCTATCTTCCTCTTTAGACAATTTTATCATTGCTTTAGCTATGAGTTTTTATGTATACACCTATAAAAATAAACAAAAGGTTTTAATTAATAAGTTTATAATTAAAATTAGAATAGTTTTTTTAATAATAATTGTTTTTTTGAGTTACTTTGCGATGGAAAGAAGAACTTCAAATCGTCCAATAGATTATCTAAAAGATTCTATAAATCAGATAATTTTAATAAAAGTAAAGCGTAACCGGTTGTTCAGGGGACGCCTTGGCGGTTTTGATGAACACTTAAATCTCTTCCTTGAGGAAACTAGCCAGATGTTTGAATATCAAGATGAGGAA
>Ga0114930_10001413_pt1 | contig 23000 bp, 17 predicted proteins | sample AnhtaG_FD_87300 | JGI IMG/M metagenome (GOLD analysis project Ga0114930, IMG submission 87300) | Deep subsurface microbial communities from Anholt, Denmark to uncover new lineages of life (NeLLi) - Anholt_01485 metaG | ecosystem: Environmental > Aquatic > Marine > Oceanic > Sediment | place... | reverse complement strand
GAGAGGGCCATGATCCTTAGGCGCTGAAATCCTAACTTTACAACGGCCTGTCTCAACGAGGTGGTAGATTGGCGAGTTTGAAAAAAGACGCTATTTGCCAACGTAAGCACCCGAACGGCGAGCGAGGGGTCTCTTTCGATGAGAGCGGCAAGTTCTTCAGCAGAACAACTGTCATCCGATGCTATTTCCACAAGCCTCATGGATACAGGCGACAATGAGGGAAGAGAATATCCAGATTCAATTTGCTTCAGAAGATCTGCTGACACCTTTTTCTCCATATTAACCCCTGCTCCAAAGCACAAGACTCGAAAGGCCTCGTTAAATAGCTTTTAGTGACTGTTGCATGCTGCGATGGTCTAAGATGCCATTGCCATAAAGGAATTGACTTTCTTATTCAATTTTACAGAATGGCCACCGACAGGTCAAGAGGAGTTTTTCCCAATCCCCGACATCTATGTAAGCGAATCCCTATAGAACCAAGTTTTATTTGCAAATACATGGCGAAAGAAATACAATCTCCCATGAAACCTATTCCTTCCGAAAATCTGCTGCCCAATGAAAAACCCTCTTCGGAGTGATGGCATTGATCGAGGGACTATCCGGGGAATAATCATGACCTCAAGAAAGATCGCTTTCATTGTTAATCCCAGTACAGCAATGGGGTCTACCGGTAGAGAATGGCCCCAAATCAAGGCTCTGGCAAGAGATCGATTAGGGCCATTTCAGGCCCTTCTCACGACCGGTCCAGGAGATGCTATCAGACTTACCCGCCTTGTTCTCCTTGAAGGTGCTGACCTGGTTGTTTGTGTAGGGGGAGATGGAACACTTAATGAAGTTGTGAACGGGTTTATGGGAGAGGATGGTCCCATACGACCCGAGGCCATGCTAGGGTTCATTCCCCGCGGTACCGGATGTGATTTTATAAAAACCGTTCCCATACCTCGGGAGCTAAACAGAGCACTGGATGTAATCATAAGTTCCCATGCCCGGCCTATTGATCTGGGACGGCTTACATACAGGGACCATCATGGCCGTTCCTCCTCCAGATATTTTCATAACATTACCAGCCTTGGTTTGGGGGGTGAAGTAGATGAACGGGTCAACAGGACCACTAAGATGTTCGGAGGTTTTATTTCATTCATCTGGGCCACTCTGACCTCCATTCTGACTTATGAGAAAAAGCAAATACACCTTAAGGTGGATAATGGCTTTGACCAGACAGTTGTGAGCTGGAATATAGTGGTTGCCAATGGGCAGTATCATGGTGGCGGCATGTGGGTAGCACCTGAGGCGGTTGTGGACGATGGCCTTTTCCATGTGACTGTGATCGGGGATCTTACCCTGGCCGAGGTGTTCCTGAACCTCCCTAAACTGTATAATGGCAAGATTCTTCAGCTCGAAAAGGTAAGCACGCTTGTTGGCAAGAGGGTACAGGCCTATTCGGACCAACGGGTCCTTCTGGACGTGGATGGGGAGCAACCAGGCCAACTGCCTGCTATCATTGACATTGTGCCAGGAGCACTACCCCTCATTATATCGAAATAGATCTCCTGGCACCATTGCCAAGATCTTGGTTTCTCAGGCCACTATGCGTAAAATATATGAGGATCGGATCTTTTATTTTGATACATTCATCTGTAGGAAGCTCAAAACTCCCACCTGAAGAATCTGACACAATAGGACCCCACAGAGCGATTAGGCGAGATTTCTGGCACAGATTGCACACATTCTATCGCTGGGATACCAAAGAAAATCTTACCGCTCCGGATATTTAACAAGGCAGGCATGATATCCGCGGAGCAAAGGCCAGAGTCAAAAGAAGAAAAAAAATACAGATACAGGCTCACACCACCACAGATGACACCCCCATAGGCTATCTGAACAGTGAACGTTGTCTTGGCAGGACACGGGGATGAGAAAGAGAGGAGAGCCGCAGTCAAGAAGATGATAAGTGCTATCCTGCCAGAACGCCTCATTATATCCCTTCCGCTATCAGGGTTACCATCCTATCGCCAGGATAATTCAAAGTCCTCGCTTTCATGAAAAGATCTGCTCATCGGCTACAGGTTGTCTCTGAATATGTTTGACCACACTTCCTATGTCAAGGAAAAAATCTGCGAAAGCGTGACTGTTCAGAAGTCGGCTTGAGACGATTCAAGAGAGCAAACAGTCGAAAAAGATCTTCTTCAATCATCTTGATGATGAGGCAGGAGCCCGCAGGCGATTAGAAGAGACTTTTGCATGATTTGGCATTCAAATCGCTTTAAATCTAAAAGGCCAAAATCACTGACATCAGGCCACCGCCAGTCCATATCGGTGGATCAGGCTTTCAAAGGAAATTATCGTTGTGGAACACTTGATAGCCCTTAGGCGAATAAACCATCGTCACGAGTCCCGGAAGCTTGTGGTTTTATTGGGTGACCATCTTTTGGGGAATTGGAGTTTTGATTCATGCCTCAAAAGTATTTGTTCTCAAAGGCAAATTTCTTGGTGAAGAGTGGGAGGAAAAGAAGATAAGAGAGATTATGGAAAAAGAAGGCAAATCTAAAGGACAAAAAAATGACTGCTGAATATGGATTTAGGGGACATCCGTGATATATTTACATTTGCCTTCTTATGCATTTGATCGACACTGATCCAAGTATTTGTTCAAGGCAACAAAATAAGAATTTCAATATTTCACGGACGTCTCGGAGAGAATTCATGGAATTGAGGCAGATTGCTGAGAAGTACAATACCCTCCTCGATCAATCAGCAAACGTGGCTGATCTAATCAAGGAAAATGAAGGGCTCCAGGCAGAAAATGACAGGCTGAATGAGGAGGCGGGGTACCTCCAGCAGGGGATTGCGCACCTCAGACGCACAGAAATGATCTGGTTGTTCGTCGCAGGGGCCGGGGTGTTCTTTGTGGGCTTGCTCGTCAGCAAAGTCTCGAAGAAGAAGAGATACTACTTTGATGTATAGCCGCATGCTGAAAGGGCTGTCTTGAACTTGAAAAATCAAAAGCCAAAAAAGTTTTGACTACCAAATCAAGTCTTCAATAGAGTTTTGCTGATTGTGGGTTTCAAAAGGCAAGCAACCTGAATTTTCCCCAAATCCAAATCATACACAATCATGTTAGAATCCCGTACTTTTTAGATTACTGATATGTGGCAGCGTGCAAACCCGAAGCAGTGCTGGATATTTTTCCGATAACACAACATTGTGGAAATTGAAGGTATTGGCAAGATATCTGAAATATTTAGCCGGTAAACTATTATGGATAAAAGAAAATGATTGGGCGATGAATGAGAAACATCAGATGCCGCCTTGTTGAAGCTTTCAAACTCTAATTTGATAACTTCCTCTTTTCAAAAAAAGAGTCAAGAGCAGATTTGGTCCCTTTATAATTGATATTAAAAATGAAGTAGTTTTTAATCTAAGTGTAGCAATGATTTAGACCATTCTTTTAGCAGACTCCATTCATTCTTATTTAGAATCAGCCGTATTGAAAAAAGTAGCAAGGGAAATAGTAAAGCGTAATACGTCCAAAAATCTTTTATCTTAGCAAGTAGGTTATCACCATCAGCAAATTTGTTGACAATAAAGAAGGTCAGGAAGATATTCACTAGAAAATAAAGAGCTACGTTTGAGATCATTTTACTTAAAAGGCCACGTTTAATTTTTTTATTTTGAAATTTGCTTACTTGATTTTCTAAACGTCTAATTTCTTTCCTGTGTTCCTCTTCCTGATCTGAGGATCTTTCTTTTAAGTTCTCAATTTCAATTCTTTGTCCCTCAAGAATTTGATGATATCGCCTAATCGGATCCTTAAAGAACTTTTTTAATTCGTAGGCAATTTCCCTGAGATTATTTCCAGTATATATTCCACCATTTAGTATCTTGTTCTTTACAAAAAGGAGGGCTTCCTCAACATCCTCTTCGGGAAGTTCCTCTATTTCTATCTCCAAATCCTGAAATACCTGAAAATCCCTGATATCAAATAAATATTCCTGAGGAAGAATTTGGTTTCCAATTATTTTAGTGAACATATCCTCAAAGGAGCTTGATGAGGCCCCCATTTCAGCAAACGGCGAAAGAATCTGCAAAAAGCCATCTAATGTAAAACAATAATAGCTTTTGGATTCTGTTCGCAACTCTGCTGCCACTGATGGAAGGGACATATCCTGAGTTAGCAACCAACACCTTTTGTTCTCAACCTGTCGAATATGTCTCAGCCATAGGTAGTTTATAGCATCATGGTTTAATGCATTTTCTAGTTTGCTAGGATGATGTTTTCGTAGGATATCTTTTATTCTCTCATATTCTTGAGATTTTCTAAACTCTTCAAATAAAGGATTATCAGCGATCTCTATGTTATGTTTATCTAAAAGCTCGTATGAAAAATTCTCCAAAGGCTTAAAAAATTCCTCTACAGTAAGATTAGGTTCTTCTTCTTTTGTCATTTTGAATGATTGGTAGAAATCCCCACCTGTCTTTCCCGTCATATTCTTAGGAATCTTTTCAAAAATATCCGAGAGCTGAGATGAATAGTGATTAATAACTCTATTAAGTTCATCATATGTTATAGAAGTAATACAAAATCTAAGGTTTAAAGGTTTTTTAATGTACATGAGTTCATCAAAGACCCTATAGTGCCTTGACGATATAAGAACCGAATTAATCAAGAGCATTGTGTCGAGATAAAATACAGATTCATAGAATGTCTCCTTTGCAAAGATATCAATTGGTAAGTCAAGGCATAGTAACCTGAGAATATAATGATGTTGTCCAAATAGAAAGACTATTTCACTGAAGCTGGGATTTGATTCCCTGAAGGCAGTCTGTATTTTTTGAGTCAATAAGTTCTGAAACTTATCGTCTATTTTGCTATCTTTCATCGAGGCTGTAAGTATCTGCCCTAGCTGTGAATAACTTATAAAATCATCAGCTGTTATGTTTCCGCTTGCGAAATCGATCCACCTTTTTCCAAGTCTGGAAAACAATCGCGCAAGGAAAAGCAAGAAGAATTCTTGGATCTTATCTTTGGGTATTTCTGAAAAGAAGTTGCTAAATAAACTTGTTACGGCTTCATCCACTTTTCTGGCATGTCGATCTATCTCTGCTTCGATTTGTTTGATTGCTTCTTGCGTAGGTCGGTAACCCAAACCTCCCTCGCCTTGAATAACTCGCTCAGCTTCAACCAATCTCACTAAACTATCTTGAATATCTATATTCTGAATTCCTGAAATTTCACCAACATCACAGATGATGGATCGAATCTGGTCGACACTGAATAATTCAGTATCTTTTGCCAGATAAAGACTCTTTTCAACAATCTTATCGATAGCTTTGTTTTTAGGGACTTCAAATTCTGCGCCGAATTTAATTCGAGAGAGAATCAATAGTCGGCGCTTTTGAGCTCCGGTTAGGCAAAACTCCATTTAGCTAGCCCCTTCATATAAGGATAATAGGAAAGTTATCGTTTATTTTGTATTGATGACAGTATAAAGCCCAATATATAGTATGTCAACAGAATTAAATCTATGTGAATGGATCATTTATGCATTATTATATCTAAATATTTATAAATGTTATATAATTATGCCTATGGGAGATTTCTGCATCTTATTGGACAATTCGAAAACCTCACCAGAAATCCAATACCAGCCTTAAAATAAACACTGTTCTTAGCAATATCTCACTTTTGGATACCTGCTATATATCCGTAATTCCAGCAATATCAGAAATGCTGTGATATTCAGATCGTAACCCAATAGCCTATTTGGTTTCTTTATTCCTCGGTCCCAACGCGGATCAAAAGTGTACAATAACGGATGAAACCTGAAAAACCCTCCGATTCAATGTCTCTATCAGTCCATAACTCAGGCCATCCCCCCAAGACTTTCAACTGTTCTCAATCTTCAATTTTAGCTGTGTGACGCAATCACTGTCATGGAGTTTAGTGTAAAACACATGCCAGGATAAATCTGAGCGTCAAATAACTATTTCCTTAATTGAGCGGAATGGCTCAATTGGAGGTTGTGAGCTGTCTATTGTCACCTGTCAGGTAAGGCTTCCGGCACGGGCTTTGTAATTCTTCTGTGAATGGCAAAGATATCTTAATCAGTGGGTTTGGGAGATTCTGTGTGGAAGACAAAAGGAAAGGGAGAGGGGGAAAACCCATAGGGGGGAAGATTTGATGCCGGGTAAAAGGAGGGCGGTCGCGGTGAATCCTGGGGCTACGCCCCCTTCTCATCCTCGATAAATCCCTTCTGCTCCCTTGTTAAAGCGCTTTGTCGCTTTCCTGTTGCGGATCGGGATGTTCATTAGTACGCTTTCTCTATAGCCAATGGACATGGGTGCTTTGAAAGAAACTCAGAAATGGGAGGTTAAAATGAGAAACGCATTTTACTCAGGTGGTAGGGTAATATTCCGTCTTTCTTTGGCCGCGGCATTGTTCTTAACCACTGTCGTATGGGCCAGAGACTGGCATGAGCTACAGGATATGAGCGATATACAGTTTGCGGAAAAAATCTCTGAATTTCAGGAAAAGCTGAATCAGAACCCCGCCGATTATGAGATACTCAAGGCCATCGGGATCGCCTTTCATATAAAGGCGAAAAAGGGTGCAGAAAAGTATGCACCCAAGGCCGTGGAGTTTTTGGCCAGGGCCCATGAGATCAATAAAACGGATTATGAAACCATGTGCTACCTGGGGAGCGCTACCACTATGATGGCCCGGACCACATGGAACCCGGTCAAGAAGATGTCTTATGTGAATAAGGGGACCGGCTTCATGGATAAAGCGGTGAGAAGGGATCCGGATAATGTGTCGGTGCGATTGACAAGGGCATTCAATTCAAAAAGCTTGCCCTCTTTTCTGGAAAGGGGGCATATTGCCCTGGAGGATTTTGAGTATCTCGCGGGTTTGATCGAGAAGAATCCCGATGTCTCGCAGGCCATAAAAAAGACGGTCTATTCCAATCTGGCTGAGCTATACGGTAAGGCAGGAGATCAGGCAAGGGCCAATAGATTCTCAAAGCTGGCCGAAAACTCATAGGACAGGAGGATAACATCATGACGCTCATAGAAACAGTAGATATCAAAAAGGATTATCGTCTTGGAGAGACAGTGGTTCACGCCCTGAGAGGTATTGACATGACCATTGACAAAGGAGAGTTTGTGGCCGTGTGGGGGCCTTCCGGCTCAGGCAAGACCACCTTGCTAAATCTCATCGGCGCCATTGACGAGCCATCTGAAGGGCAATTGTTTATCGAGGGTCAGGAAGTTGCCTTATTGTCTGACAACAAGCGAACTGAACTGCGGAACAGGTCCATCGGTTTCATATTTCAGGGGTTTAATCTGATCCCAGTCCTGTCTGCCCTGGAGAACGTGATGCTGCCCTTACAGATCAAAGGCGCCCCTTTCTCCGGGGCCAGAAAAAAGGCGCTCCGCCACCTTGATGAAGTCGAACTGTCTGATTTTGTCCATCACAGGCCCGATAAGATGTCCGGCGGTCAACGGCAGCGGGTTGCCATAGCAAGGGCCTTGGTTACGGACCCATCTCTCATCATTGCAGATGAGCCTACTGCCAATCTGGACTCAGACACCTCCAGGAAGATCATCGGGCTTATGCGGGATCTCAATGAAAAGGGACACACTACCTTCATATTTTCCACTCATGACCAGAGGCTACTTGATCAAGTGGGGCGTCTGGTGAGGCTGGAAGATGGGAAGATCTTGGACGGAGGTGATGTAAAATGATCAAATGGATAAAGATTGCCTTTCGCAATATAGTTAAAAACAAGCGCAGGTCTTTTGTGACCCTGCTGGCCATTGCCACAGGTTTTGCAGCGGTGAGCCTCTTTCGGGGATATGCGGACAATACGTATTGGGGGCTTAGACAGATGGCTGTCAGAGGAGAAGGGCTTGGCCATCTTGCTATCTATAAGAAGGGGTGGCTGAAAAAGGGAAAGATCGACCCCGACAAGTACATGTTTTCACAAAAAGAGATTCAAAGAATAATCGACCTGGTGGAGGAGGACGATGATGTAATTCTGGCCACTCCTCAGATACATATCTCAGGGCTCGTTTCCAATGGACGCACCTCCGCCATATTCCTGGCAAATGGGGTGATACCCCGAGATGAGAAAATCATAAAGGGCTCCTGGGCTGCCTTTCGGCCAGTTAAAGGCGATGTCCTTAGTGATACAAGGCTTTACGGCGTCGAAATGGCGGAGGATCTGGCGAGCCACCTCGATCTGAAACCGGGCAGTGATGCAGTGGTCATGGCCTCCACCCTTGATGGCCAGATGAATGCCCTTGATATTGAAGTGATAGGCGTCTATGACACCGGTTCAGACGCTACCAACGACAAATACATACGTGTCCCCTTTGCCTTCGCTCAATCCTTGTACGACACGGAGAAGGCAGACCGGGTAGTGGTACTGCTGGACGATTGGAAGAAGACCGAGCGGGCTCGCACGCTGTTGCTCAGTGTATTGTCAGGGGAAGGATTAGACTGTGAAATGAGGACCTGGAACGAGCTCTCCCTTTTCTATTCCAAGGTAAAAGGGATGTTTGACATGATCTTCATGTTTTTGTTCTTCATCGTATTGGTTATTGTGGTTATGAGCGTAGTGAATACCATGGGAATGGCCGTTATCGAGAGAACGAGAGAGATTGGGACTCTAAGGGCACTGGGCCTGAAACGACGTGGCGTGGGTCTTCTATTTGCAATCGAGGGTGCAATGATTGGGCTTTTAGGGAGCATTCTGGGTATTGTCCTGAATGTAGCCGTATGGGCGATCATTCGTGCTGTTGAACCTACCTATATCCCACCCGGGGTTTCAACGCCGGTCTCTTTGATCGTTAACCTGGTGCCTCAGGCCATGCTCATGTTGGCGATCTTTCTTATCGTGCTCTCCCTTATAGCCGCCATCCTGCCTGCAAGACGGGCTGCCAGGCAGAATGTGGTGGATGCCCTGGGGCATGTATGAATAATGTTAGTTGTCAGTAGTTGGTAGTCCGTTGAAGAACAATCAACGGGCAACAAACAACATACGAATATATCATATTACAGGAGGATACTGATGAATTTCAAGTTTCAAGTTTCAAGTTTCAAATTCATAGCCTTGCTTGTGATCTTTTTTTCTGTAATTGTGTTTCATATAAAACCGGTGCTCGGGGAATTGACACCCACAGAGATCCTTTCCAGGGCCGATAGGGCCAGAGGAAATGTGGAAGGCGTGGAATGGGAGATAGAGATCGAATCAGTAGAGAGGGGTCGCACACAGAAGAGGACCCTCAGGGTTAAGGCACGCGGGTATAACAGCCTTGCGGAATTTCTCTCGCCGCCCAAGGTGAAGGGCCGAAAGCTACTGATGATTGATCGGAACATGTGGTTTGTAAAACCAGGGCTGAGGAAACCGGTGCCTATCTCTCCCAGGCAGAAACTGATGGGTGGAGCCTCCAACGGGGACATCGCCTCCACCAACTATGCCGGAGACTATGAACCAACCTCGGTATCAGACGATACAGTGAACGGAGAACCTTGCTTCCTTTTAGACCTGAAGGCCACTAATAGAAAGGCTACCTATGACAGGATTAAGTACTGGATTTCCAAGGGGCGATTGGTTGGCATCAAATCCGAGTTTTACACGGTGTCCGGTAAGAAATTCAAATCGGCCACCTTTGAATATGAAAACAGCATCATGGTTGAGGGCAGACCTATGGCCTTTGTTTCCAAGATGGTCATTACGGACGCCGTGATAAAAAGCAATGTTACCACCATGACCTACGAAAAGGTAACACTCAAGAAGATTCCCGATTCAGCCTTTAACCTGAATCTGTTGGTGAGATGAGGTGAATCGAAGATCGCAAATCCCCCCTCTTCGAGCCAGCTGGCCTCGGCCCTTGTACCTCATATCCATTTTTGTTGCATGCCTTTTATGGTGTCCTGCCTTTTCCATGGCCTCGGGACTTGGCTTTGACCGGGAGAAGGAGGATAAGAAAGAACTTTCCGGCCTATGGGACGAGCTGTCCGAAGGTTTTGAATACAGCCTGAGAATGCTGACATTTGGTGTTTATCAGGGTGTGGCGGATTCTTCCCAGAACCCTGATAATGACTTTTTTCAGATCCCTCGCTATGTGGCCGATCTGGAACTACGTCCGGATGCGCAACTGAATTTCAGGAGATTGGAGTTAAGCGTAAAACCCAGAGGAAACCTTGAATGGATGGCATGGGAGGATGGGACCCGAAAGGGGGATGAGGATTGGGATGATGACTGGTTCATTAATGAATGGCTGGCCAGGATAAGGGTAACCCAAGGTCTCTTTGTTTCATACGGGAGGGAAAACCTTCAATGGGGCCCTTCCTATCTTTTCTCCCCTTCCAACCCTTTCTTTGCGGACAACGGCAGGAGCAACCCCAAACGAGAAGTGCCGGGAATGGATTTTGCCCGACTTGTCTGGCTCCCTGCGACGGCATGGACCATCTCTCTTATCGCCAACCTGGATGAAGGACGACAGGAGTTTCGATCTGTTGAATTTGAAAGGAGCTATGCCTTAAAGCTTGATTATGCGGGACAGGAGGGATATGTGGGGCTGATCCTTTCCCACAAGGAGAATGACAGGAACAGATTGGGGGCCTTTGGGGGCTGGACAGCCACGGATGCCCTTCTATTATATGGGGAGGGTACCCTATCCAGGGGCACAAGTGCCCTCTATCCTCAAGAGGCAGATAATCCTTTGGGAGCCTCCATGGAGCCGGTGGAAGATGAGAGCAGCTCCATATATGGCACGGTATTGGTGGGAGGATCCTACACCCTTGAAGCAGGGCCTACCCTTACCACGGAATACCTTTATAACAGCCCGGGATATAGCGATGATCAGGCAAGTGCCTTTTACCAGCTGAGAAAAAATGCCTCGGATGCCTATGATCTCCCGGGTCCGATCCAGGGTCTTTCCAGATTGACGCTGAGCAAGACAGCAGATCCCGGACTCAGATTCCTTAGACGAAACTATGTTATGTTTCAATACGTGCAGAGTGACATTAGGGATGTAGTTAACCTTACTTTCCGTTGGACCCTCAACATAGATGACGGCTCCGGGCAATTCACATCCATTGTGGAGTACTATCTGGGAGACCATATCCAGCTCTTCTCCATTGGAGGTGTCAACTCCGGGAGCAGCGATTCAGAGTTCGGGACCATTCTGGATTGTCATTGCATGATCGGAGCGGAGTATACGTTTTAGGGATCTTATCTCGCTTCGTCAATGGGTGAATCAGGACTTGAAGTTTGGCAGAATAACAGGATAAAGTAGGAGATGTCATGGAAAATGGATTGGAAAATATAACTCGAAGGCACGTTTTCAGATCTCTTTCCTATACCGTGCTGTTTAGCACCGTCATAGCCCTGGTCTTAACGGGCATCAAATTCGGGGGCGGGTTTGTTGACAACTTCATCATCTCCCAGTGCATCGGCATCTCCATATGTTCATTGGCCTTGACCGGACTCTACCTTTTCAAACCCGCTAATCCGTTGTTCGTGCTGGTCTTGGTCATGATAGCCATTATCACGGGGACGGTCGTTGGTTGGACATTAGGATCTATAGCCCTAGGCCTTTCGATATCCTTGTTTGAACAACGTTTCATCCCGGTGATGATCCTTGGAATCATGTTCGGGTCCATAATCAGTTTCTTCTTTTCGTACAGGGAAAGGATCTCTGGGGCTGAAGCCCTGATACAGGAGGAACGGATAAAGAGGCTGGCCAACGAAAAGGAGATGGCCGAAACAAGCCTGAGGCTTCTTCAGGCCCAGATTGAGCCCCACTTTTTGTTCAACACCCTCTCCAACATCCTGAGCCTGCTCGACACCGATCTGGAAAGGGGGAAATCCATGCTCGCGGATTTCATCCACTACCTGCGAACGGCCCTTCCAAAGACAAGGGGGAAGGCAACTACCATAGGCCAGGAAATGGAGATGATACATGCCTACCTCAACATCTTCAAGGTTCGTATGGGAGATAGACTGCGTTACAGACTCGATATCCCGGAAGGCATGAAGGATCTCCCCTTCCCTCCCATGCTGCTTCAGCCGCTGGTGGAAAATGCCATCAGGCACGGGCTGGAACCTAAAATCGGGGGAGGAGAGTTGGTCATACGAGGGCACAACAAGCGAGACGTCACACGCCTGGAGGTTTGCGATACGGGCTCGGGGCTCAATGAACACGACAGCTCGGGAATTGGCCTTTCAAATATCAGAGAACGTCTACAATCCTTGTATGGTAACAAGGGACGATTAATCCTGGAGGAAAATAGGCCTTCCGGCCTGAAGGCCACTATTGAGGTCCCCCATGACACAGACTAAGGCGATCATCGCCGATGACGAAGAACAGTTAAGAATACACCTCAAATCACAGCTTTCGGATCTCTGGCCTGAGCTTATCATATGCGGTGAGGCAGAAAACGGCAAAGAGGCCTTGGAATTGATAGAGAATTATCGCCCTGATGTCGCCTTTCTTGACATCAAGATGCCCGGGCTTTCCGGGATGGAGGTGGCAAAGAGGATCGCAAGGATCTGCCGGGTGGTGTTTATTACCGCCTATGATAAATACGCTGTTGAGGCCTTCGATAATGAAGCCATAGACTACCTTCTGAAACCGGTCACCCTTGACAGGCTGAAGAAGGCGGTCAAACGGCTCCAGAGACAGATTGCCGCTTCATCCAAACCGCCATCGGATCTATCTGAGATTGTGGAGCGAGCAATAGCCAGTTTATACAAGAAAGGAACATCGGGCTATTTGCGATGGATCAGGGCCCAGCATGGAGACGGTGTCCGGCTTATCCCGGTGGATGATGTATACTACTTTCAGGCCAGCGACAAATACACGCTGGTATTGACGAAAGAAGAAGAATTACTTATCAAGAAGGCTATTAAGGAGCTTGATGATGAACTGGATCCCAGCCAGTTCTGGCGCATTCACCGGGGCACCATTGTGAATGCCCATTGCATCACCCAAGTAAGCCGTTCGTTGACCGGACGCGGCGTGGTAAAACTTAAAGATCGGCCAGAACTGCTTACAGTCAGCCGGCGCTACATTCACACCTTTAGACAGATGTAGCCGATTGCCTCAAGCCGATCAGCCCGCGGTGGATTGGCTGAGTATGTCAAGAAGAGAAGGAGGGCGTTGGTTCTGAAGCAACTTATCTTGGCAGGACAGGGGGACGAGAAAGAGAGGAGACCCGCAGTCAAGAAGATGATAAGTGCTATCCTGCCAGAAAGTCTCATTCTATCCCTTCCGCTATCAGGGTTACCATCCTATTACCAGGATAATTCAGGGTTTGGATTTTCATCAAAGGATTTGCTCATAGATTCCAGGTTCTCCCTGTATCAATATCTTTGATCGCATCTTCCATGTCAAGGGAAAATAGGCTGGAGTTTCCTTAGCAATTTTGATTGGCCTTAATGAACTTTTTGATGATGAGCAGGGACCTGGAGGCGATTAGATCCGGCGGCCTTCATGGAAGATATGCACCCGATGGGGGTCGATGGTCAGCGGGATGATCTGTCCCGGTTGGAAGGCAGCCTCTTTGGGGGCGCGAACCGTTAGGGTCCCTTGGCCGAGATGGGCGTGGATATACTTCTCCGAGCCCACATTGCTGATCATCTCCACCTTAGCCTGTAGGATCGTAGTCCCACCCTGACCGATTCCGATGTCCTCGGGACGGATGCCCACCTCCACTTCACTTTCTTCCAGGTTGATCTGAAGTCCTCGAAGATCCAGTGAAAAACCAGGACCCTGAAAATGCAGGCGATCATCCTTACGGAGGAGCCTTCCCCGATACAGATTCATCTCAGGCGATCCGATGAAGGTAGCCACGAAGATATCTGCGGGGCGCTCGTAAATGGTCTCGGGCCGACCGATCTGGTGAATCTTCCCGTGGCGCATGACTACCACCTGGTCCCCAAGGGTCATGGCCTCCACCTGGTCGTGGGTGACATATATGATGGTACTCTTGATCTGACGGTGCAGCTGCTTGAGTTCCAGCCGGACACCGGCACGCAGGCGTGCATCGAGATTGCTCAAAGGCTCGTCGAGCAGGAAGACTCTGGGCCGGCGCACCATGGCCCGACCCATGGCAACCCGCTGACGTTGTCCACCCGAGAGTTCCCCCGGTTTTCGGTCTAGGAGATCCTCGATCCCCAAGAGGCGGGCCGCCTCAAGGACCCGCTCTCGGATGGTTTGCTTGGGTACACCGCGCATGCGAAGTCCGAACCCCAGGTTCTGGGCCACTTTCATGTGGGGATAGAGGGCATAGCTCTGAAACACCATGGCCACATCCCGGTCCCGGGGTGCAAGCCGGTCCACAGATTGGCCATCCAGGAGTACCGAGCCCTCGTCCTGGAGGATCAGTCCGGCGATAATATTGAGCAGGGTACTCTTTCCACAACCCGAAGGCCCCAGAAGCACGCAAAACTGCCCGTCCTCCACATGCAGATCCACGCCGTAGAGGGCCACAATCTTACCAAATCGCTTGCTAATTGCTTTCAGGGTCAACGATGCCATATTCAACCTTTCATGGCCCCTGCGGTCAGGCCCTTAACCAGTCGGCGCTCGAAGAACAGGAAGAGGACCAGGATAGGGATGGTCACCGTGACCGAGGCGGCCATCACCAACTGTTTGGACAGATGAACACTCTGGGCGAGCTGCACCACCCCTCTGGATAGGGTGAATTTCTCAGGGGTATCCAGGAACATAAAAGCGAAAAGGAACTCGTTCCAGGCGATCATAAATGTATAAAGGGCCACGCTAGCTAGGGCCGGGGCGGACAGGGGAATGACGATTCTCCAGATCACGCCGAGACGACTGCACCCGTCGATGAGCCCCGCATGTTCCATCTCAGGGGGGAGGGTCTGAAAGTAGCTCTTGAGCATGTACAGGGCCACGGGAAGGGTCTGGGCCAGGTACACGAGGATGAGCAAATTGATCGAATCCCGGAGCCCCATCCGGGAGAACATCACGTATAGAGGGATCACCAGGACGATGGCCGGAAACATATAGATGAGCAAGATGCTGTAGGACATAATTTCCCGGCCGCGAAAACGGAGCCTGGTGACGGCGTATCCACCTACCGTGGCCAGTGTCACCGAGAGCACCACGGTGAGGATGGAGACATACACGCTGTTGGAGATATATTGGAGAAAGCCGTGCTCAAAGAGGACCGAATAATAGGCGTGAAAATCGATTTTTCGGATGTCCAGTCCTAGGTTAGCAGGCCTCAAGAGGATCTCCTCCAGAGACTTGAAAGAAGATACAATCATCCAGTAAAAGGGAAATGCCACGATAGTGATGAAGAAGATAAGGCCCACGACCCTGAGGATCCGAATAATTGTTTGCTCAAAATACTCTCGGCTCATCCCTTCGTGTCCCCATTCATGGAGGATTTTTGCTGCTCCATTACACGCCCTACAGGGCTCTGATCTGACACAATTAATCCTCCTTCGGAATCCAGCGGAAGTAGATGACGAGGAAGATCGACAGAACCCCAAAGAGGACCATGGCAACCGCTGAGCTTGCCCCGATGTCAAACTCACCAAAGGCGTAATCATACACCTTGATGGTCAAGACCTTGGTTCCGGCCTGCCCCCTGGTAAGCAGAAAGATATCGTCGAACTTATTGAAGGTCCAGATGAACCGGAAGAGGAAGAGAGTGGAGAGAACCGTGGAGAGCTGGGGCAGGGTGATGTGGTAGAACCGCCTGAACGGACTTGCCCCATCGACCGATGCCGCCTGGTAAAGCTCATCCGGTATGGCCTGGAGCCGTGCGAGAATGAACAGGAAGGCAAAGGGAAAGTAACGCCACCCCTCGAACAAGATCACCGAAATGAGCGCCAGAGGCACACGTACCCTCACCCCCAGGAGGTCCAGGTCCCACCAGCGCTGGGAGAGAAATGGAATCGGTTGTGCCAGGAGACCCTTGTCCACAGCCAACCAGTTGAGAACGCCCAGCTGGGGATCCAGAATAAAACTCCAGGTAAAGGTCACGGCCACTACCGGCGCGATATAGGGTGAGATGAAAAGCCCCCTCAGAAGGCCCCGGCCAGGGAATTCTCCATGGACCAGGAGTGCCGCCATCAATCCCAGGAGAATGGACAGAGCGCTCCCCCCAATAGTGTAGATCAATGTGGTCAGGAGGACCGGGACAAAATCCTGATCGCCGAATACCTTCCGGAAGTTCTCCAGGGTCAGGTTAAACTTGAAAAGGGAGATCCCTCGAAGATCCCCAAGGGATACTGGTTTGAGACTGAGCCACAGGTTCCAGATCACCGGGAAAATCACGAAGACCAGGACCACAATGAATGTGGGGAACAACAACCAAAAGGCAAGCCTGGCCTCCTGATCCAAGAAGGTAGGCTCTCGTCTTTTCAATTGACTATTGACTATTCGACCTTCAATTTTCAATCTTAAATCGACAATCCACTATTCCAGGGCCTTCACCCGCTCGTCCATCATCCGGGCAGCCTGCTTCGCAGTCAGTTCGCCATCAAGGAATCGTTTGAGGATCTGGGGAATAACCTTTGTTCCATAGATCTTGGAGACCAGGGCCCCTTTGCCCTTGGCGAATCCCCAACGATCGAACCCGTCCACCCCGTCTATAATGGTTTTCACCACGTCCATCCCGTAAAACTCGGAGATCTTGGCCCGGGTTGTCACCCCAAATTCAAGCTCCATCCATCCGTCAATGAAGCGGTTGGGCTCATCCCGGGTCCCCTTGCGCACGGGCAATTTGCCCTCTGCGGCCATACCTAACCACCTCAGGTACCCATCAGTTAGGAGAAATTCCACCCATTGTTTGGCTCCAGCCTTGTCCGCATCTGGGGTGATACCCAGGTAGTTTATCTGACCGTATTGAGCAATCCCTTTTGGGCCTTGAATGACGGTCACGAACCCGGTATTCTTGGCCAGGAATCCTGGCTCCCCTTTGGCAATATCGGGAACCACTGGCTGATCCCTCCGAAGTCCTGAGAGCTCATCCAAGATAAAGGGAGACCATATGATCATGGACGCTCGTCCAGAGACATAGTCCATCCTGGTGTGCAGCCAGTAGAGGTTTCCAGGCGGCGTAAAACGGGTAAGAGCCTTGTAGAACTCGAGGGTCTGCACCATCTCAGGGGTGTCCAGGTCAACACTCCCTGATGGACCTATCAATCTAACACCATTGGACAGTGCGAAGTGCTCGAAAACTTGCTGGGTATAGGTCTGCCCAGGGTCAGTGGCTGCCTCGAAGCCCCAGATCAAAGGTGGATTGTGAAGGGCTTGGGCTGCTTGAAAGATGCGACCCCAGCGATCAGGCACGGGCAATCCCTTTTTCTTGAAGAGATCCTTGCGAAAGAGCAGGAGCTGGCCCCATCCATCGGCCGGTACGGCGGCGTACCCACCTGGGACCCGGGCAAGGTTCAGAGGCCCTGTGCCAAAGGTCTCTTTGCCAAGGTGATTCACCACCTCCGTTGCAGACTGATCATCCAGGATCCCTGCCTCCGTCCATCCGATGGTGAACTCGATAGGATGGAAGAGCACATCGGGGAGGGACCTTGCTGCATAAGCGGCAGTGACCCTTTCTGCCAAAAGATTTTCCTGCACAGGGACCACGCGGACGTCAATTCCGGTTTTCTGGGTGAATGCATGGGCAATTCCTCTCTGGATCTCCAGCCGTTCCTTCTCCACCTCAGTGGTCCAGAAAGTGATCTGTTTTTGGGCACCAGCCGCGGGAAGACTCATTATGGTAACCCAGAGGATGGTCAAAAGATACAAAATTGTTGCCCTCATAGATAGCTCCTCCTTCCCAAAAAGATATTTGAACAATTATAATCCACGAGTCTTCCCAAGGTCAATAAGATTGTGCAGATCTTTGATGGCCAAGACGCTCGTAAGAAGCGGCATCTGCTCTGGAGCAATTTGTTGTAAGGGACTAAAAGTGATATATGACGGTGGGATCTTCTACTTTGACAGATTCATCTGTGGCAAGCTTGTTGTATGAAAAAAAGAGCCAAAAAGGAAATGGAAACTCACCTGAAACCTAGAGAACTTCAAGGCATCCCGGATTGTTGAGTGAAGATCAACATAATTGATCAGGGAACAGATAATTTAAAGGCCCCTTAATTCCCTGATGGCTGAGACGACCTGCGATACCCGCTCACTTGCCTTACCGTGAAGGAAGATATCGGTTATGTGATCAGTAAGCACCGTTTTTTCCAGATTCACCTCGATTATCTTGGCACCGGCCTGCTTTGCCTGCCTGGGAAGTACGTTAAAAGGATAGACCACAGCCGAAGTGCCTATTATCAACAAGGCCTGGCATGTAGAGGCTAACTGGGAGCTCCGTGTCATGGCTGAAGGAGGAATTGCCTCTCCAAAAAAGATAACATCCGGTTTAAGTATCTTTCCACACTCGCATTTAGGTGGATACTCACCTTTCTTCTCTCTGTAATCATATCTTTTGTTACACCAAAGACAGATAAGCGAGCGGGAGTTGCCATGATATTCGATAACATCCCGGGAACCAGCTTCTTGGTGGAGATTGTCTACATTTTGAGTACTTATACACTGAAGTAGGCCCATCCTTTCTAACTCAGCCAGACCAATATGTGCCTCATTAGGCCTTGCCTTATCAACAATCCCTTCCATTTCCTTTAACATCTGCCAGACCTTTTCCGGAGTTTTCCTGAAGGCGTAAATGGTGGCATATTCTTCCGGGTCAAACCTATCCCAAAGACCACCCCTGCTTCTAAAATCCGGGATACCTGACTCCACTGAGATACCGGCACCTGTAAGAGCCAGGGTTAATTTAGATCCCAGGATAATCCTGGCAGCCTTGTCAATTAGTTCATCCACAACTTTATTCCTTGCATAAATTTATACCAACTGTCCACCGCAAAGGCGCAAAGATCGCTGAGGTGTAATTATTTTTTGCTTTCCGCTGAGAGGGCGGGAAGCAAAAAGTATTAGCCCATACGGGCACAATTCCTATTACCCTGCCATAATAATAGTGAAACATTTTCTATAGAGTGTACTAAACCCATGCCTGTGATAGGCACAACGAACAAATGAAAAATATTATATAGAGGCAACAGTGCCCAAAAGCTCGTGTCGCAGCGAAGCTGCTGAGGGTTTCCCTTTGCCGTCCTCTCAACGGCAAGGGAAAAACCCTTTTTCTCTGCGTCCTCTGCGTCTCTGCGGTGAGTGGTTACAGTTTATTTAAATTACCTCAAGGCTGATATCAACAGACCTTGCAGAATGTGTAATGGCACCAACAGAAATCAGGTCTATACCTGTTTTTGACACCTCCTCTATCGATTCTAATGTAATCCCACCAGAGGCCTCTAAAAGCACCCTACCTCCGGCAATGGAGACGGCTTCCCTCATTTCTTTGAGAGACATATTATCCAAAAGAATAGCATCTGCACCCGCTCCAATGGCCTCTTCAACGCCCTTGATATCTTCCACCTCAACCTCAATCCTTAACGTATGGGGCACCCTACCTTTAATTCTTGCCAAGGCCTCGGCTATAGATCCAGCTACGGCGATATGGTTATCTTTGATCAAGATCCCGTCAAACAGACCAAAACGATGATTAAACCCACCTCCCCTCCTGACTGCATATTTTTCCAATATCCGCAATCCAGGGGTCGTCTTTCTCGTATCAATCACCCGGACCTTCGAAGAATCTGTTCTCTCGACATACTTCCTGGTAAGGGTAGCAATCCCGGAGAGGCGTTGCAAGAAATTGAGGGCTGTCCTTTCCCCACTCAGTATCCCTCTCATTGATCCTTTGACTATACCGATATCCTCCCCATTTGACACAGCCTCTCCGTCGCGATACTTGGTTTCGACCACTATTTCAGGGTCAAGCCGAGAGAAAACTCTTGAAAAAACCTCTATCCCTGCCAGTATTATCTCTTCCTTGGCTATTAGCCTTGCCTCTCCCTTCATAGATAGATCTACAATAGCCTCGGTAGTTATATCACCAGGCCCCAAATCTTCCTCTAAGGCACTATCAATTATCTTGTCGATCGGGGAAAGATAGCCCTCTTTCACTTGAGTCCCTCAAAAGTAGCAAGGTTCTGGTTTAATTTTTCTAATTTGACACTCATAAGATCCGCCTTCTCTCTGACATTCTCTACTATACGCAATGGGGCCTGATTCAAGAAATCCTTATTTGCCAACTTCCTTCGAGACAAATCCATTTCATGTTCTATTTTTTTTATTTCTTTATTAACCCTCTTTCTCTCATCATCGTAATTGATCAATCCTTTAAGGAGAACATGGACTTGGATATCGCCATAAACATATGTAGCTGACCCTTCAGGTTTTTCAATATCGGAAACAATATCCATAGATTCTACCTTTGCCAGGCTGGTAATATAGGCCAGATTATTAGCAAGGATCTCTCTTTCTTTAGGCCCCTTTACATCTATGACTACCTTTACATACTTCCTCGGAGGGATATTCATCTCTCCCCTTATGTTCCTAATACCTGTTATCACTCCATTAAGTAGATCCATCTCCTTGATTGATTCCTCATCATAGATGAACTCTTTTGGTTGAGGGAATCGGGCTACCATGATGCTTCCTTCTGTATTCGGGAGCATCTGCCAGATCTCTTCGGTAATAAAGGGTACAAAGGGATGGAGAAGCCTGACCACTCCGCTCAAGAGAATTTGCATGACAGACTGAGCCACTTCCCTTCTTTTTTGCTCCTTGCTATAGAGCTCAAGTTTAGCCATTTCCAGATACCAGTCACAGAATTCATGCCACACAAATTGATAACAGGTGCTGGCCGCATCATTGAACTTATAACCATCCAAAAAATTGGTTACCTCTTGTGCAATCTGCCCCATCCTGGCCATAATCCAGCGATCAGCCAGGGTAAGAGTGCTGTTATGTACAGATGGGGGTTTACAATCCTTCAAGTTCATCAAGGCAAATCTGGCAGCATTCCAGATCTTATTAATAAAATTCCTGTATCCTGCTATCCTTTCTTCTGAGAGCCTTATGTCTCTTCCCTGGACAGCCAATATCGCAAGGGTAAATCTGAAGGCATCGGTACCGAACCTGTCTAGGACCTCCAGAGGATCAATAATGTTTCCCTTGCTCTTGCTCATTTTCTGGCCCTGTTCATCCTTGACCAGGGCATGAATATAGACATCCCTGAAGGGGACATCTCCCATAAAGTGGAGTCCCATCATCATCATTCTTGCCACCCAGAAAAAAAGGATATCGAAACCAGTTACCAGCACTGAGGTAGGATAGAAGGTTTTCAATTCATCAGTGGCATCCGGCCAACCCAGGGTTGAAAATGGCCAGAGAGCCGAACTAAACCAGGTATCCAGCACGTCACTCTCCTGCTGAAGGTTCTTGCTTTTGCACCGAATGCATACTCTGGGGTCCTCCTTGGCTACTATAACCTCCCCGCATTCCTGGCAATACCAGGCAGGTATCCTATGACCCCACCATATCTGCCTGGATATGCACCAGTCTCTGATATTGTTCATCCACTCAAAGTAGACGCCTTCCCAATTAGAAGGTACTATCCTGGTTTTTCCATTCTTCACTGCAGCGATGGCCTCTTCGGCAAGAGGCCCTACCCTGACAAACCACTGCTTGGAGAGAAGGGGTTCAATCATGGTCTTGCAACGGTAACAGTGTCCTACCGCATGACGGTAGGGTTCGGTCTTCTCCAGTAAGTCGGAGTTTTTCAGATCATCCAGAATCTTATCCCGGCATTGAAACCTGTCCATACCCTGGTAGGGCCCAGCCAGTTCATTCATTCTGCCGCCCTCGTCAATGACCTTTATTCGTTCGAGCTGATGTTCGTTTCCAATCTCAAAATCATTGGGATCATGGGCTGGAGTTATCTTTAGGGCACCGGTACCGAATTCCCTATCCACATATTTGTCAAAGATAACCGGTATGGGCTTATTCAGTACTGGCAATAGGACGTGATATCCTGAGAGGTCTTTGTAACGTTCATCTTCCGGGTTCACAGCCACTGCAGTATCCCCCAAAAGTGTTTCGGGTCTGGTTGTGGCCACAGTTAAATAACCCTCCCGGTTTTCAAAGGGATAACGAATATAATAGAGGAAGCTATCCCTATCTTCATGTTCTACCTCAAGGTCAGCCAGTGCTGTCTGACACCTGGTACACCAGTTTATGATATAATCTCCCCGGTAAATTAAGTTTTCATCATATAGCCGCACAAAAACTTCCCTCACAGCCCTGTAAAGCCCTTCATCCATTGTAAACCGCTCGCGACTCCAGTCACAGGAGCTTCCCATCCTTTTGAGTTGATTGATAATCATTCCGCCATACTTCTCCCTCCACTCCCAAACCAATTCAACAAATCTTTCCCGACCAATCTGGTGACGATCAGTTCCTTTTGAGGCAAGATCTTTCTCCACCACATTCTGGGTGGCAATACCTGCATGGTCTGTGCCAGGCTGCCATAAGACCTCATATCCCTTCATTCTTTTGTATCTGCAGAGAATATCCTGGAGGGTATTGTTAAGTGCATGTCCCATATGGAGGCTTCCGGTTATATTTGGCGGAGGAATGACAATAGAGAAAGGAGACTTATCTGATTTGGCATTGGCCTTAAATAGATTATTTCTTTCCCAATAATAATACCACTCCTCTTCCGCTTCCTTAGGTTCGTAGGCCTTGGCCAAGTCATTATCTTCCATTAAATGATGCTCCTCTATTTTCATGTGCCGGCTCTAAGTTATAATAGTTGGAAATAAATATACTTAAAAGGGCACAACGGCATCTTAAAGATTCATTTCACTTTGTGCCTTTGTGCCCATTTATTTCAAATAAATTGATCTGTATCAATCTTGATGGTCTCGTAAAAAGTCCCAAAACCGTCATGCCGGACTTGATCCGGCATCCAGAAGTAATTGAATTTACTGGATTCCGGCTTTCGCCGGAATGACGTTTTCAAGAGATTCTCGACTTTT